>Ga0123342_1008358_pt1 | contig 13080 bp, 6 predicted proteins | sample Turbeawhitnodule_FD_89960 | JGI IMG/M metagenome (GOLD analysis project Ga0123342, IMG submission 89960) | Root nodule microbial communities of legume samples collected from Mexico - Turtle bean Mexico white nodule | ecosystem: Host-associated > Plants > Roots > Nodule | place: Mexico: Nepantla...
ATTTACATTTCATTTGGCTAGCATTAGGGTTGCATTATGGTCCTCCTTAGCCTATAAAAGGAGGAGCCTACACCTTGTATTTTCAAGTTTATTGTGAGTAAAGTTATGCTGCCATTTTGTGCTCAACTTTGCTTCTCCTTAGAATCCTAGGCTCTAAACTTCAATTCCTTCATCTTTTCCCTTGGGCTGGCCGAACCACCCAATACCCACACTTATCATGCACTTTCAAGATCAACACCTCTCTTAGGAGGATCTTGCTCACACACCTTCATAGCTTCCGCACCACTTTTCTTACATGATTCAAGAAGACCTTCATGAAAATGCCATCAAAGATAGATGGTTGCTCCTAAAGTAGAACAATAGTCATCGGCAAAAGATGCCCAATCTGCATCACAAAAGGCTTTAAGTGACAAAAACTGTGTAAGATGCAGAATGAAGATGTCCATGAAACGAAGTACCTTGAGGTACCTTAGTATTCATTTAACCACAACCCAATGAGATTCCAATAGTTTGGCCATAAATTGACAGACTTTGTAACAACAAAGTTGATTTATGGTCTAGTGAGAGTGGCATATTGCAGAGCACTTACCACTGAACAATATAGAGTAGGATCTAAAAAGAGGTTAGACCAAACATAGATAATTTGCAATTAGAAACCATAGGGGAAGAAATGAATTGAACTTCTATCATATGTGGCTTGTGAAGAGTCACAATATGAAGCCAATGATTTTTAGTGGGTTGACATCCTATATTAACTAAAGATATTGTTGGAGATCTATATCAACTAAAAATATGACCAAAATATAGCATAAATTGGTGCAAACTTATTTACAAACCTGTTTTGTGAGGTTGAATTAGACTTAAAGTACATTTTTTCAGATATATGACTCAAGTAGTGCTTATAAGACTTGGACAATCCTCATCTTACAAATTGGTTTTATGGGGTTAAGTTCATATTTTTAAACAATAGCAAGTGATTTATGATGACCATGATTTATAATTTTTTTTTTTGTGTTTCATAAATTTTTATACATATTAGGATATGTATCTTACATGTATCGTATCTTATGATGACCATCATCCTACGTACTTTTAGAACGATAGTATCGTTGTAATAGATATGCATTATATATAGGTATTGTATTTTAGCATGATGACTACTGGCAAAAAGAATAGAGACAATCTGGTAGGGATAAGCTAAAACCAAAGTTTAAGGCCTCACAGCTATAGCCATAACTCAATTCATTGCGCCATGTCCACCACTTGATCTCAAGGTTGAATCACCCCATTGTCGTTTTTTCTTGTGCTTCAGCCAACCATTACCCACCACAAACAAGGTCTAGAAGTCCTATGATGTCAATAAGGGGGGTGGTAATTGGATCTGTTATGCACCAATCACTCCAAAAGTTTAAGCTATTGGATTAAGGCACATAAATGGTTTCACATCAAATGTGCCTCTCCTTACATAAAACCCCTTTGGGCTTTGAAGTTTGGCAAATGCGTAGGCCCACCTACCTTGTGTTGAAATTTAACTTTTGTATGAAAGAATGAGCCAAAAAGATTGAACTCTATATCACATGATAATATGAGGGAAAACAAATAAACATTTTTATATTGCATTTTAACATATAATGAGAAGAAAAGGTTTGAGACCTCACAGTTCCAAGTGTTAGAAGACTTTTATTGATATAAGATCCTTCTCTCCTTCTCATGCCAGTAGTTTCAGCTTTTGAGCTCTCAGAACCTGCTAGATCGATGAGATTCTGCAAATATAAGCAAAATATTAAAAACGTAAGAAACAAAAAAATATATGAAACATGAACATGAAATCATTACCCGTGTTAAAGCAAATCCAACCAAAAAAGTTTAAGTTGGTTACCAGTTGTGAAAGTGTTATAGCTTCTCCTTCACTGTTTTCACCACATGGACTGCTCTCTATAGTCTGTTACAAAATTGTATGAAATTAAAAAAAAATAAAACAACATATACATAAAAGGAATTGATAAATATAGCTAACATCTTGGTGTTCCATTTTCTTGTTCTTGAATGACTCAAGGTCGAGATTGAACGACTATTTAGGATATATTTTTAATAACAACCCCACCTCCCAGCAGGTCCTCATTTTGGAAATAAAAAAACAATAATAAGCAGAATTCTTATCAAGTAGTTTTGAGTTGAATAATAGTCTGTTTTTATTCAAGAGTTTTCCCGTGGTAATTCCTTTGTTTACCAGGATAAATTACCAACTGTGTGGCTACATTATGTGCTTATTACAGTTAAGTGCTACGAAGTATCTATAACTTATAAGATGAAAACACAACAAAGTCAACATAAACATCGATAAAATTTGTACATAATAATAAGAACCATGTTGCTTAAAAGATAAAACAGGATGATTATTCCTTTAAGATGGTGTAAACGCACCAGGGTAAATATTGTATGGCTCCTGCTGCTGAGTAAGTTAAAGTTTGTGGACCCAACATGTCTGTGCTCTGTTATCAAATTGAAATTTTGAAAAGAATAGAGAAAGGAACACATTAAATAACAAAAAAATGGGGCATCAGTGGAATTGTAAAAGAACCCAATTCTTATGATCATTCACGTGACCAGTAAACAGTTTTATTTAGTTTTTATTATAAACACTAAATGCAACTACTCTTTGAGAAGACTATATTTGACAAATAATACACCTAGTATTTTAATGCGTTAGCATAACCAATTTCATGAAAGAAAGTAGCCAAACAAAGAATATTAAGGAGATATAGATGGTTTTCTCCCTCACTCTTTACACAAGTACTCAATTTCAAATGTACATAAAAAAACAATTAATTAATTACAAAAGAAAAAAGACGAAAACATAACAGTCCACGGTATTGTGGTACTTGAAGACAGCAAACTAAAATAATCCACATATAAAGAAACCTAGCAGGAACTTTTACCTTCGCCAGCTGCAATAAGGGACAGTGCATGAGCAGGCGAGAGTACAACCTCTTCCTTTATTCCCTCAACATAGGTGCCCTACATATTATTCAATGTACAAATGATACAGGCCTCCTTCGAAATACTTCTGTTTATAGAACTTTGAATAAGTATTTCAACAACTATCGTCTGACTTTTTAATATGCTGATGGCTTCAATTGTATTATACATTCTATATAAAGAAATAACAAGACTGAAGGTTTATGAAACAAAATAAAGGAGTGGTACACATTGAAAAGTGTTTGGAACGGTGTCTGACAAACAATTTAGTTATTTATTATATAAAACATAAAAATAACATTTTGCCTCTCGATTCACATTTTATCTTTCACTAGGTTTGACAACAAAATATTCATTCCTCCAAAACTGATCTCACTAATGTTCCAAACAATAAAATCCAAGAATTGTTAATAATCATACATTACAGAAGATGGAGTAAATCACCAGCTATAAACCAAAAATTTGCTTTTATGCAACAAAATGTCACTTGGTTCAATTGACTGGGAAATGTACTAACCAATGGACTTCCCATGAAACACTATCAAGATATATCAGCAAGTTGAGCATGATAGATATTCATTCACTAGTTTGAAGGAGTATTGTAAAGGTTAATTATGTGTAGAATATTTCCTAATCATTATAATTAGCATTAATTTTCCTAAATTCCTTCTTACTGTTATCATTTAAAGATTTGTAGCCTAAAATATCTGCTATAATTTATTTCTTTTGTCGATATATATGTTGTATGTATTGCTAACTTAAAAAATAATATACAATTTCAGTTCTCTTTTTAAGTATGAATATATCATTCAAATTCAGAAAAGAGAATCTTCACTCATAATCTAGTGGTATAGTTATAAATATAGAGGAAGAAAGATAAGAAAAACTATTATCAGTACCTGAGTATCCTCTCTGATTCGTAAGTTCTGTCCTGCTGGATTTAATAAGTCATTAACCACCTGAAGAAAAGAGAAGCTTTGAAATTTGCATTCATTAAATTTCTTCTCAGGGAAATCACAATGTCTATGGGAGACAAAATCAACATGAACATGGTATCACAAGTTACGAACCAGATAGCAAGAAAGCCTACCTCATTGTAGATCTCCAAGTATGAGACTCGAAGGAGAAACTCTCGGTTTGGAGTCTAGTACAGAGAAAAATCAGACTGTGTAATTTCTATAATAAAGGGTGCAACGAAGAGAGTGGTATTTGACATACCTCTTGGATAATGCTAAAAGCGTCCTTAACGGCAAGGGGTATAATTCCAGGAGATCTTTGATCACCCTGCAAATATGAACTAATGAGCATATAGTGTCACATCAACTAATCCAAATTCATATAAGAACTTAACACAATCAGCAGTTGTCACAATAACAGATATTATTAATTAATTTATTATCAGATTATGTAGCATGACAGATTATTAAGTAGAAGAAAAGGTATGTAAAAGCTAAACAATGGTCTAAAGTCACATAAACTTCTTCAGGGGCCTGCAGCCATAGATTGTTCAGTATATGTATAATATAACGGCAGCCAGACTATGTCCAAAAACCATCTTTACAAAGATCAATGTTTGGTAAGTTACAGCTTTGAACAAAATGATTTTGAGTTTGTTCAAGCAATGAAGGTTTTATTGAGTAAAATATGACAGTAGCTAGCTCACTAACCAACCTACTTCAGATCAGTGCTACTGTATACTTCAAATATAAGTTAACATGTTAAGACCCAAGAGAAAATAATAATACTTTTATGCATTTATCAGAAGCAAAAATTCAAAATTTTACTACTCCAAAATTAACATGTTACCTTCTATGGGATAGTAAGATTTTCAGTACTTGTTATGCTCACTAACCTAAAATTAACAGATTAAAGACAATAAGGAACAAATTAGAGAGTATAACAAATACTGAAAATTTTATTTTCCCACAAGACATAGAACACTTATGACTGAAAATAAGATCAGAAATAGAGCTAGTATTGAAAAAAGTTGCTCATTACTAAGAACACCAGAATCAGTCTTGACAACACATGACTGCCAGAATTTTCAAATAAAACCAGGAGTAGAAAAGATGATAGCAGGAAAGATAAAGTGGAGTCTTTGAAATTATAGCATATCCTGAATCCACTAGCAAGTTTTAACAAATTTAAACTGGAACAACCCATTAATATGAACAGTTTTAAAGTAAACGGAACGGAATCTTAATGATCAGAAAGAGATTTGTTATCCTGTAATTTTATATACTTGATAGATATCATTGCTAAGAGTTCTAGCTGCAGCTGAAACCAAGTATTTCAAGTCTGTTGAGATAGCTCATAATGGGACTCAATGTCAGTCCAGAAAAACCATGAAACTCAACAAAGAGAAACAACCTCAAGCTACCAACCCACCAGTAATATAATAGAATAAAATATGGCAAGTATCACAATGGTCAGCAATTGCTCTTTTGTGAATTAAGTATGGTTTAAACCCTTATGTAGCATGACATTGAAAGACCATTAAAAACATAAATATGTAATTTTTTCATAAACAAACAAAACAAAAAGATGAAGGTATAAAATAAGTGTGGTCTCACATGCATTGTGTGAGTCTTCCCACTGCTTGTTACCCCATATGCAAACACCGTACCTGTATGAAAACCAGAGAGGAGTTCATACGTTAATTATTCAATATGCCAGGTATATAAGTGAAAAAAATAATCTGGAAGTTACTCAGCCAAATATTTCTCTATGCAAACTGATTGCTATGATGCCAATCGCAAACCTCTAGGGATTATATCATGATCTGGCTAACAGCCTAACCAAACATGGTTTGCAATATTATTTTATGTTATAAGAGGAGTGACCAAGAAAGCCAAATGATATGACATCTATACAAAAGGATCAAAATTTTAAGGGTGGCTTTGTCCCCCCAGAATTTTTCTAAAAGGTATTTGATATCATTGTTGCAGAATTATATCCGATTTTGTCATGTTCATTAAGTAAAATATGGACATCTTCGACTAAAATGCATTGCTCTTACATCTTTTGATGCAACTCAACCAAAGTTAAAATAACAACTTTAATTTTAAATGAGCATCAGTATCTAGCCAAGAGCTAATCAGCCATGTCAAAATACACTAAATCTATTACAAAACCCTAATTAGTTGACATTGATCAAGATTCAGTAATATTTAAAATCTAATACATCCAAAATGTGATATGTATTAAGGAATCAGGTTGACTTTATTAAAGCAAGAACAGATTTTATTTTTTGACCATGCTGAATAGGAGGTAAGTAGTAAATTCAATCTGTTAGTTACCATTGATGCCCTCCATAGCACCACTAACAACATGCTGAGCAGCAACATAATAGACCTGACGAGTGGTGGTTGTGGGACCAAAGACACGATCTAAGACAAATAAAAAATAACAGATTAATACACAGCATCAGCAAATGAGAGATATGGGGACTATTTATTGAGCATGAAATGTACATTACATGATGATCAATTGGATTTGAGATAAATGTACAACTTCATGACCTTGAAATCTTTCTATCTCAAATAGGATCGTGAAATCTTTGTGAATATCATTACTCTACCTATGTCATGAACACTAGAAGAACTATTAATCAAGATCTTTCAGTTTTACAGATGTTTTGGGTTTTGTTACGTAGAACCCGATGGATAACATTAATCCATGTACTACAGCTCTATTGTTATTAACTACTGTTTTTGTTGTTCACTTCAAAATTAATGTAACAAATAATAGGTTGCCCAGAATTAATATAGAGGATTATATTCTGAACTCTTTTGCTAATTTGATTGGATCCAACTGCCAAGTCCTCAAATGGCCTTTTCTCAGTAGAGCCTCCTACGTTTAAGACATTCTCAACTGTTTTTTCTTTGGGACCCTGTGATCCAAAATACAAGTGAAAATGAGATACCTGGAAAGGCACACTTTTGCTCCCATTAGGTTAGATTATGCTTTCAGACTAGTTTTGTCTAGCATCTGTCATAAATAAAACTCCAGTGTGGTTTATTTGAAGAGTGGGTGTTCTATGTATGACATGCTAAAAATGCATTTAACGTTCAAGGGTGCTAGAATCAAGGAAGTTGCATCATTTATCATAATCCTAGGGAATAGTCTCCATTAATTAAGTCTTATGGATGATATGCAGAAACTATGTACTACATTCTCTTGAATAAGAATAAGAATAAGAATAACAAAGTATTCCAATTACTAAATTCTCAGAAGATTGTTTTCTCTCTTTTCCTCACCCTCTAAATTAGACAGGGATTACTCAGAGGAAGAAGCTTCAAGATATTCTTTTATCAGGAGCAAGAGACAAAAGGATCATTTGGTCAGCTGTTGCATGCCATTTAAGGGAGAAGATCATGAAAAATTGATGCCCAACAATACTGCTTCAATTAATAGCTGTAATGTCTCCCTTGTGACTTTCTCCTTATGGCACCAAAAAGAGAAAAAATGGTTCACATTAAAATGTTGAGAGAAGTAATCAAATAGCCAATCCAGAATACATCACCAAATAATTCCTCGGGAAATTCATTCTGAATACTCCTCATTTTGTTTGGACCATTATCTCCCCTAAAGGTATGTAATAGGAAGCACAATTCATTTGAGACTGTGTGGGGAACATGACATTCAGAAGTTTTTCCTAGTTCAATCCCCCTTGGCTATCTCAAAACTTGGAGCATTTTCTGAGGATTTCTTTTGGAGGTTAGCAATGAGGGAAACGTTATTATGCAGAGAGATACACTCACTGCACTTTGTTCTTGGTACATTTGGTTAGAAAGGTCGCTAAGATTATAAAAGAATATATCTTTCCTAAGTATGCTTTGTGTCATTTTTTTTATTTTGCTCCTCCTGGGATAAAAACGTAGATTCCTTCACTGGTTTACAGAAGGATAAGGATGGGAAATCTATTATGTATTGCTTTATTTCATTTATATGACTGGATCTTACGAAGAATTGGCTTAAGAAAAGTTTCTTTAAAAAAATAATCACGATGAGAATATCTTATTATATTGTAGCTATCATCATCATGAGATAGTATTCTCAAAATCAAAACACGGAAAAGTTTATAATACGTCAATGTGCCTATGAATGCAGAATAATATACGGTTCACCCTGGATACCAAATGAACAAATATGTAAAACACAAAAAAATCCCTATCCATAAATGTCAGTTTTGCATATTATACCGTACGCATATGCTATGGAAGGGTTATACTCATTTCGCACTATAGTGTCTCCATCTGCATACCAAGCAATCTCCTCTCCTTGACGAATTTCCCTTGGACTGTCCCAGGCATAGACCTCAATCAAATTAACAGGCTTCTGAAGAACACAGCCACAACAACGACACATTATTTGGAAAAGGTCACACTTACTTCAGAGGCCGAAATCGGACCGTCACCGTGACATTTTCCTTCACTCTCTGTGCCTCGAGAGGAGGTGCAGCTGCAGTTTCTGGATTAAAATGCCGTTGCTTACTCCGAGCCGACGAAGATGCGGGCGAGCTAAGGCCATCAACCGATGTCTCCAGAAACTGTTTAGAAGACGACGTAGTAGAAGACGAAGGCGAATTAGCAGCTTTGGAGCCACTCAATCCGAACCTTCTTGATTTCACACCTGGTTTCGACGCCATTGCCAGTTCTCCTCAAAGCTTCAACTATGAACACAACAAACAAGGTTTAACAACTAAGAGCGTGACCTGAATTGAGCATTAAAAGCAAATTCCAGAAAATTCGTTGCAGCATAACATGGAGAGGAGAGTATTGAAAATGGAAACCGAGCTTACTCCGTAGAGACCGATAATGCATGAAAATTGAGGCGAAAAGAAGAATTGGTTGGGCGAATGCATAAGAAGAAAGTAAAGGAAGAAAGCGAGATAAATAGAAGATAAGAAGGGAATAAAGGAAGGAATCAGAGGCGCATTGCGGAATTAGGGAAGAGATCGCATGGGAAAGTAAGCGACAGATCCAAAAGAGAAGGTAAAGTGTGCGTGAGGGAGTGGAGTAAGAGAGTCAAAGAGTTTAGTGAGAAATGGAAAAATAGCACATAATCTTCAACAGCAGAACAAAAGAGAGAGAATAGGTTATTCCTTGCCTTGGAAGCGATGGCGACGGGTTGGCCTTCATTAACAAAAGCGTAAAAGAGCTTATTATCGATCCAACTTTTATTATGGTGATGATTGACAATGATGATTACTACTATTATTGGTTTTATGTTGGAGGAGAGAAAAGTAGAGAGACTAAAGAATCCCAAAATTTGGGATAGAGAGAGAGAGAGACAGAAAGACGCTAGTTGGTGTGGTGGGTCTGATGTAAATTTTGTTTACACGAATCTCTTTCTCTTTCTCTAGCTGTAAGGTGGGATGTGCGTAAATTAATTATCTTCTTTAGTTCCATTTTAGCGCGCGCAGAGGCAGAAGCCCAGTGTTGGGCTTCCTGATTTGTCTTTCACTCTTTCACGAGAGGCGCGTGGTAGTGGGAATGAATGAGAATGGGTATCTCTAACTACTAATACGCCACCAGTGACAGTTACATGTGTCAAGAGGTGGGACCCACCACCCTCACATAGCTTCTCTCTACTTTCGATATAAACAAATTTTCCACCTTCGTTCCTACTCTAAGCTTATTTCATGTTTAGGTTCTCTAATCAATATTCACACTTTCCAATAATTTCATACATTAATATACTGTATATAATTATATTTATTTGATTTTATTTATGTATGACTCAAATTTGTTATTATATGGATTGTGAAGCAATTTAAATTCGAGAGATATTATTGGTATAATCAATAATCATATCTCAAAATATTGTCGGTTTTGAAAGTTAATGTTTCATTACAGTTTTATCTTTAAAAGACGTATTTGTGAGTTGATGAGTTAGAGAAAGAAGTATATAAAGTATTCTTGACCTCGACTCCTGAGTGACGTGGAACTATATTAACAAATTCTTCAGTCGACGGGAGTGGATTCCCCTAACCGAAGGGCTTAGGACACACTTTCGTTCTCACAGACAACATCACTGTTCCGATCTCAAATTTAAGAAATAACATCGTTAAATCAATCACTGCATTCGAGTTATTGTCCGCTTTGAAGGTTAGTGTTTCATCACGGTTTTGTTCTTAAAAAACATCTCGTAGATTGAAATTTATTTATCTTAACGTTTAGTTTTATTTTTTTCCATCAGAATAGGAATATAAGTAAAAAGTGTTTTAATGATATTTGTATATGATAATAATAAATATTATTAAATATGTATCCTTAGTTGATATTAAATAACTTATGTTAGTTTGGTATAGATCAATCTACTGGTAAAGATGTTTGAAATTCTCTTTATAGTAGACCTAGATTAACATTTATCTTTATAACTAATCTTTCTATTATTCTGACATTCACTACAAATTTTCTGTAAATTTCATATTTAAGTGACATATTATTTGCCTGTGGCGAAACACTATTTTAAATAGTGTCACAAAGTATCTTTTGGTCTTTTATCTTTTCAAAAAAGTCTTATAAGATTTTTTACTGATATTTCATGCGTGACTAAACTTTATTTGAAAACTGAGACGTCTTTCTTGTAACTTTTTTCAAAATGCTTTTTTATCATTATAAAAGTTCTGTATTGTGGAATTAAAGTTTGTTTATAAATAAATAAACTGATGCGAATCTTTTACGAATTTGGTGTGGTTTTTCGTAATAATGACCATGATGTTAAAATTTATAAATTCACACATATTATTCGATTCTATATCACTATACCAATCCTAACGAGTGTTGGTCCATTTATTTACCACTTCCAGTGGAATTACTTTAGAATTGCATGATTTCCCTTCTGAGCAAGTTACTGTCATAGTTTTTATCTTGACATTCTTTAATATATAAAAAGAAATTATAATTTCTTTGATAAAAATTACTTTTTTTCCTTAAATACATTATCATAGATGGTTAGCAATTTGTTTCTTTCAATTTATAATTTTGATTTTAAAACATTTATTTATTATTTTGTTTATAAAACACTTAGCAATTAAATAAATATTTCAGAAATAGTACAGATTTATGAGTTTAAACAAGTATTTATGTATATTTGTATTTTTTTTAATATAAAAGAGAATTATAAAAGGCAATTATAAGTATAAAGAAAGAATATGAATAATAAAAAGAAATACAAGAAACTAAAGGATAAGAAAACTTTAAATAAAAATAAAAGAGATGAAATGTTGATAAAAAATTATGTTTGAATAATCATTTGTTAAGAATTTTATATTATATTATAAAATTTATTCTTATATTATAATGTAATATATATATATATATATATTATTCAATCTTTAATAACTATTCTATGGAATATTTTGGATTTTAATAAAATCATCAATTTTTAGATTTTTTTTATATATATATATATATATATATATATATTTCATTAAACGTGGGAAGTTCGATGTTGGAGGCCAATCTTATGGTCAAATTTACTTAAATGATAGTTTTCTTGTTCAAGCGATACTTTTGTGATAAAGATAACATACATACAAAGAATAAATGAGTATTGATGTTTGAATATCTAACATTTAAAGAAATAATTGCATGAATATCCAACATCTAATCTCTAGTCAATGTGGGATCTCCAACACACCCCCTCACGCCGAGACTACCAACTCGTGCGTGGGACTATATATTATGGGTGGTACGATAGCGGTCTGATAGCGGGTGGAACGATATGCCCAACACAAACACTCGCTAGGATAGGCTCAAAATGGCTCTGATACCATATTACGAAGTGGACTTTAAGCCTAACTCAACCCCATAAAACCGGCTCAAATGGAACAATAATTTCAGCAGTAATATTGGGGTTATCAGACAAAAAATCATAGCTGAAATTATAAGAGTGAGGAATTGGCAAAGATAAATTGTTGGGACTCTTTGTATTATCATCTTTCTATTTATATGGAAAATGATTTTCATAAAAAATTGTGTGTCTTGGGATCTTAATTTTATGATTTTGAAGATTAAGAAAAAGATATCTTTTAGTATGAGGTTGAAAACCTAGAAAGATTCCAGAAACAAACCTATCACCAAGCTTCTTCCTGTGTGAAGTAATGGTGCTAAAATAGCAAAGACAACCAAAAACACGCAAATATGAAATATCATATAAAGAACCATGCAATTTTTCATAAGGAGTCATATTGTGTAATAAGGGAGTGGGAATATAATTAATCAGGAGAACAGCGTGTAAAACAGCAAAGTGCCAAAAGATAGGAGGTAAATAGCTTGAAAAAGAAGAACACGTGTTACATTAAGAATATGTTGATGCTTGCGTTCTACAATATCGTTTTGTTCAGGTGTTTCTATGCAAGTTTTTTTATGGATAATACCTTTTGAAGAGAAAAAAGTTGTCATGGCAAATTCAGCCCCATTGTCAAAACGTATAATTTTAACAGTGGTTTGAAAATGATTTTCAACATAGGATAAGAAGGTAGCTATATGAGTTCTAACTTTAGATTTTGTACACATAGGAATGGTCCAAGTATAACGAGAAAAATCATCCACAATAGTTAAAAAATACCGAAAACCATGCATAGATACAATAGAACAAGGACCCCAAATATCCATATGCAAAATCTCAAAAATTTTAGAAGTATTAGAATTACTCAAAACAAAAGGGAGTTTTCTTTACTTTGCTCTATGGCAAGTATCACACAGATATGATTTTTTAGCATAAACAAAAGAGTATCGAGATCTCAATACATTCAATCTTTCATTAGAAAGATGTCCCAATCTATTATGCCATACATTGATATCTTTCAAAACACAATGAAAAGAAGGATCAGATCTTTCTCTGATAGGTCTTTGAAAAATAGAAGCATGAAAAACATACAGGCCATTTTTGGCCTCAACTGTACCAATCTTCTCTTTCGTTAGATTGTCTTGTATCACACAATTCTTAGATGAGAAAATCAAATGGCAGTTCAAATTTGAGGCAAGTTTAGAAGCAGAAATCAGATTGAAGGTGAATTCAGGTACATATAAGACATTTGTTAAGTAAAATCTATTACTGAAGGCAACAGTTCCAGAATAACTAGTATAA
>Ga0123342_1008359_pt1 | contig 13080 bp, 6 predicted proteins | sample Turbeawhitnodule_FD_89960 | JGI IMG/M metagenome (GOLD analysis project Ga0123342, IMG submission 89960) | Root nodule microbial communities of legume samples collected from Mexico - Turtle bean Mexico white nodule | ecosystem: Host-associated > Plants > Roots > Nodule | place: Mexico: Nepantla...
AATTAATGAATAAAGAAATGAGTTTTTACAAAATAAAAATAAAAAAGTAATAAATTTAAAATGTTTAGTTTAAAAATTATTTTTTTTAAGAATGAATAAAATAAAAAATTAAACTCTACAACATCATAAAATTTGAATCTATAAACATAAATTAGTATTTATTTTTATTATTATTGATGATGTAATCATGTTAATTTCAAGTAAAAAATAAGGACTGATATGGACATAAAAAAGAACAACATGATCGAACAAAAAAATGTTCATATTGTCAAACACCAGAACACACATAAAGAATATGTCCTAACATTACTGAATTGTGCACTTCTCGTCATTAATTATGTTTCATTTCGCACAAACTATTTAATGTATTGTTGAAGAAAATATTAAATGAATGATCATCTTTCATTTATTTTCATTTTTATGATCAACATATACTTATTTAATATCGTCTTATATATTTTATATTTATCTTATTTGGATTTTTTTAATATCTTTTATCTTTATCTTAATTTATTTTGCCTTTATTTTATATATTTTATGTTTTTAGTTATTATTTTTTTATGCCATTTTTTTTATTGTTGCTGTTTTTATTTTCTAGATTTTTTTTTTCATTTTTTGCTTCTCATTTTTAAGCATTAAGTGTAACATTTGCATTATTTTTTTTTTAGGATTTTGCATTTAGGATAGACACTTCAATATTATTTGTGTGTCCATTATTAATTAATACTAATTGACTTTGATTTTTTTGTAATTATGTCATGTATTTTTTAATTGAAATTAACATGATTACATCATCAATAATAATAAAAATAAATACTGATTTATGTTTATAGATTCAACTTTTATGTTGTTGTAGGGTTTAATTTTTTATGTTCTTCATTCTTAAAAAAAATAATTTTAAACTAAACATTTTAAATTTATTATTATTTTTTATTTTATTTTATAAAAACTCATTTCTTTATTCATTAATTATATTTCTAACTATTTTAAACATTCAAAATATTTATTTTTTAATTCATTCAAAATTAAAAATATAAAAAAATATTAATTTATTATTTATTTATTTATTTTTGAAATGGTGCTAGATAGGGAAATAAAAAATAAAAGGGTGCTAGATAGGAAAATAAAAACAAAATGGTGCTAGATAGGGAAATAAAAACAAAAGGGTGTTAGGGAAATAAAAGTGTAAATGGTGCTAGATATGTAATTTACCCTTTCTTAGATGACACTAAATTAAATAGATTTTAAAATAAAAATGGATTAATGTCACTTAAGTCAACACTAAATTACATTATTAGAAAATCATTAAATAAAAAATAATTTTTAGAGATAACAAATAATTAGTTGTTATAATGCCTAAATTATATAGTATTTAATATAGAGACTAAAAAATTGTTGATATCTAAATTAGTTTTCATTATTGATAAGTAATTTTTAAATTAATATTTAATTAATTATCAACATTTTAACTACAAATTTTTAAATTGTAAAGATTGAATTAGAACTTTATAAATAAAATTACTAGGTCCTTTACCAGACATATTTAGAGGCTGAAAATGAATATAATGATTAAAGAAATTAGTATAAAATATAAAAGAAAATTCAGAAATACAATTAGTTTATTTAAACAGGAATACAAATATTATAATTTCAGCTAACCCTTATAAAAGATAATCAATTATAAACAAGAATTTAATATGAAAATGAACGGTTACACTCAATATTCTAGATGCTAAAAATTATAAAGTTTTACACTTTTATCATTTTTCTTGTAATCTCATATCAACTAGTAGTAAATTTAATTTATAATATATAAGGAAGAACAAATTTCATTTTACAAACTAATTTTATAAAATTAAATTAAAATTAATTACACTTATTAAGAATTACTCAACTATAATCTTATCCACTGTGGTTGTATTTCTTACTATTCATGTACAAAGAACCAAAAACGAAAGGAAGAAACAAAACTACACACAGAACACAGCAAAAGAGCGAAATTGCATGTGCGTCAGATGGAGAAGCTCCACAGAGAAACTTCAGCATCATCCTCAACAGAGATCCAATCCCTAACATATGTTACAAAAGTAGGCGATCGCAAAGGCTTATCCGCCATGCTCTGAAGCCACGCATGCATTTCTTCAAATCCTGATGCGTCTGGTATTGTTATCTCATCCAAATCACAAAACACCCGCAAGGCTTTGCTACTACTGCCATCTTCATCAATGCTGAGACCACTGCTGCTAACTTCGCAGTCAGCCACGGCATTCACATTCTCATTCTCTAATTGCTCGACGCAACTATCTTCCGCTGCAATCGCCACAACAGCCTCCCCGGCCACTCGCCGTATCTCCTTCGCATTTGTCGACGCCGGCAAGGGCAGCCGCCACGCCGAGTCGGCGAAGTTGAGGCAAGCGGACTTTCCTCGGAGCGCGAGCGCGGCAACGTCGTGCGCTCGTGCGGCCATCTCGGGGGTTGGGTACGTTCCGAGCCAAATCCTTGTGGATTTGTCATTGGGGACTCGCATCTCGCAGACCCACTTGTTGTTGTTCCTCTGTCGCACCCCTCGGTACACGGGGTGGCGTGTCTCCTTAAAGATTCGGCGCCCAGCACGTTTCTTGGGGCGAGCCGATGCTAATGCATGTAGTTCCTCGTCGGAGTGAACGGCGTTGGGAGGGTTAGAGGAGCTTGTTTCCGGGGAGGAGCAAACGTAGCAGCCGTTGTTTGACTCGTCAGATGATTGTTTGAGAAGGTTCATTTGTGGATTAACGTTTGCAATGGATTGATTTGGTTGAGCAGTGAAATTGACTGAGTGAGAAACGAGAGGCTGTGAATTGACTATGTTATGTGTGGAATATATATATGCAGCATTTTGAGATATATGAGGGAGAAAATTGACGCACGTGGCTACGATGTAGACACGGACACGGGTTGTTTGGCTGTCGGGTCCACTTGAAGTGTGAAGTGGCTAACACTTGCCTTTGCTGCTTCGTAAGATTCAGTCCCAACATTGTCACAGTCTGTTTCGAAAGTTAACACCTTGACCCGCCAACAGTTTGGGTGAGTACAAGACGTGTCTGGAATTTTACACTTCCAGAACCCGTTTTCAGACACAGTAGAAAGAAGAAAATATGAGATGGATGTATTGTTGTTGTCACCTACAACTGATTCACATACTTTCAAGTCAATTGACCATGAACAGTAAAACACTTTCATTTGACAATCTTTAAAAATAATATAATAATAATTTATATTAAAAAAATTAAAATATTAATTTAATGAAATGTTAAGTGTGTGTTTTTACTTGAGAAGCGTCAATTTATTTCTTACAATTACTTACTACTCTGCATATACGTTAACGAGAAATGATATATATACAACTTACAACCTTTAATTGATGATATAAAAAAAATATTTTTATTATTTTATATAAAAATTAAAATTTTAGGTAAAAAAAAGAGGATTGTATAATGGAACAAAATTTTCAATATATATTTTTATATGTTAATCACCAAAATTAGTCCCATATAGTATCTTGTGATACTCACTAACTTTTCAGTTTTTGTGAACATTCAATGGGAAAAAGAAAATTTCGCTATTTTCAGAATTTTCTAAGTTACTTTTACGAAAATATTTAGGTGTCAAATGCCTAAATTTTACAAGTAAAAACATCGAATATAGAATATTGATATTTTATTTTAATTTAAAATAGCAAATATTCTTAACCTATTATCTAATACGAGATAACAAATTATTACTTTTATTATACATAAGTACAAATAATATAAGCTGTGTAAATAATAATCTTTGATAAATTTTTTATGTGCTTTATTTTATTGAAAAAATTAACTTTTGCATTTATTAATTAATCACTATAACGACAATTATGTATAACTTATGAGGTTTATTTTTTCAAATTTTTTTTATCAGTAAATAAATAGGAACACGACCTTTATAGAAATGGATTGCGACCGACATACATATTCAAAGTTTACTTTTTTTAGTAGAATGTGGTAAATAAATATTTTGTGATGCCTTTCTTCTTTTCATATATACTAAAGCATTTTTATTTATTAAGAGGTATAATAAATTTATTATCATGCGTATAAAATATAAGATTATATTTTTAATAGCATTAGGCTTATATAATAATAATTAGAAATACGGGGGAAAAAGAAAATTGAAAAAAATTAATTGCAGAAAATGGTAACAATTAATATTATGCTAAATATTTAACTTTACTAGTAATAATTTGATTGAATGGTTATAAATGATCAATATATTGGTCATGTTGTCATTGTTTAAATTTATCCCAATCTTAATGGATCATTTTTACGTCGACGGAGTTTAACATAAAGATATGAGTAATATTTTATTTTTTAAAAATTTGTTGTAATGATGTTAATACATATCCATATTATTATCATACATGGTATTCTTTTAAATTAAATTCCTAAACCATTTATAGTTTATCAAGTCATTTAAAAAAAATTATTTTCACTATTCTCTCTGATATTTAGTTGTATTTTATTTAAAAAATTATTTATTCTGTTTTTTTTTTTTTGTATAATTTGTCTATCTTTCTCACAATTGTTTGACTTTTAGTTATCCACAAAATTCACTCAAATTTTCAGTACTTTTTTATTTTATCACAACTTGGATTAATTACACATGATTCTCATTGTGCATAGTTTAAATGATGCATTGCATTTTAGGAAACACAAATCTTCATTAAATTGTTTTTAGAACACAAATTTTATTATCTCTATTTTTTTAAAGTATTTTTATTTATGAGTAACATAAAAACTTATTTTTTTTTATTTGACTCTGAATTTCATTTCATTTGAACAACTTTTATTTCACTATAAAAAAATTATTCTATTTATCAACTGTTCGAGTTATTCAACATCCACTAAATTTATTAATATTTTCAATATATTTTTTTTTCTTTAAAAACTTTATTACATATTTATTTATTTATTGTTGAAACATTTCAGAAATGCAATTCTCACATTTATCGAATCAAATCATTTTTATGGTACATATTCAATTATTTTTTTTATTTATTTTTAATAATAAAAATATATTTCTAAATTTTAATTATTGTTAGTTTATTATTTTATGTGATTTTATTCCGATAAGATATTTATTTATTGATATAAAAAATTAAAAAGGTGAAATATAAGTCGTTATCTAGTAAGATGAGAATGACACAGAAGTTTGTGCAAAAGAAAATTATATTTAAAATACGAAGTCGCCAAGTAAGAATAATTATTAAAGAAAGTTTGAGAACCTTTGAAAAAAATTGTCATTTCGCGAAAGAGTGTTAGGTTTTGGAATTTATTACAAACAATGAATGCTTTAGAATTCCATACCATTCATCAGAAAAGCGGTCATCTCCATGTTGTGTACACATTTAAAATGCTTATTTTTTTAAAAATATTTAACCTCCTAAAACAATTAAAAATCATTTCTAGAGAATAAAAATATTTCTAATAAAACTGACTATATTTTTTTTACGTTTTTCATTTTTATTCATAAAAAAAGAAAATGCCAAACTTTTCAAGACTTTTAAAAATTATAAATTATTTTTTAATGAAATAACACTATGTAATTCTTTAGAAAACACGTGTAAGTTGAGTTGATCCGGATCATTGAGGAAGTTTTGAGAGAATAAATTTATTTTTGAAATAAATCCATAATTCTTTGAATAAGAGTTTATTTCCAAACAGGAAGGAACATTTTCCTTGTGTTTCTTTTTTCACTTTTTCCCCCTCTAAAACACGAATTTCTTCTCCTAGTGAACATATATTTTTTCAAATTTTATAAAATTATTATTACTATACCGACATGTAATTAATAAGTGTTTTTGACGAGCTTAAAGTTAATATATATATATATATGAAAATGTCTTGATAATTTTTTATTTATTTTTAAATTCTAAATTACTACATAGTTACTTTTATAACATGTTATGTTAGATATTAGATCAATTTTATAAACTATGCAAAATTTTAACAAATGACAAAGCTGTCAACATTTCATATCTTGCTATAAATTCTTTCATATTACAATGTTTATTTTTTTTTCTAAGTATAAAAAATATCTACTAAAGTACTCTACGTTGTAATTGCAGCAAGTAATGTGATTAAATAACGCAATATATCCTTTCTAATGATTATTCAAAGAATTTAACATAAACTTTAAAATTACGAAGAATGAAAATTTTATTACATAGAGTAATTAATTTTAAAACTATATTAATTATTTAAATTATCTTTTTATATCAAAGTTGATTATTAATGATTTATTTTTCATCTGAAACTCTTTTATTAACTCTCCGATTTTATGTTTTCCCTCGTCCTTTTTTAGTTAACTTGAAAGGAAACTTGGAGTTGATCTAGAATTAAACTTAGTTTTTGAGCAAATTTATAAAATAAAAAATAAACTTTGGTGAACTCAATTCAACTTGCGATACAATAATAATTTATTATTTATTATATATTGACTAACTTAGATACTATTTTATTAACTAAAATACTATTGGTTTTAAAGTCATTTTTATTGATAATAACAAATTTTAAATTAATTTTTAAATTGTTATCTAGTATTGGTACAAAGGTTTTAACTACTAATTATTTTAGATTCTAAATTATTTTTTTATTTTTTTAATACTAATGAAATGATTTGGTGTTTGGCATAGACATACATGTGACCAAGGTTATCAAACTCGATACCTACATAGACTCATAAGAGTTCCATAAACTCAACTCATAAACTCGTAAGAGTTTACTTTGTATGAAAAAATATTCCAATAATAAATTAATCAAAGTACTTAAAATAAAAGATTACAATACTAATAAAATAATTACATTTACTAGTAAAAAATGCATTTATGTTTAACTTAGGTAGACTCATGACAAGACACGATCGACCTTTCAATAGGAATATAATTGTTGAACTATTTCTCTTATTTTGTATCTATTTTTATTTTAGTATGATTATTTATTTTAATATTTTAAGTGTCTAATGTTGTTGCAATGAATGTAAGGTTATCTAAGAAGATTGTGCTTGATCGACTGTAAATATGTATGAGAAAACACTTCAACATGAGATTAAACCCAAATTATATTGTAGTTAGCCAGTGTCATTACGAATGTGGGAGTTGTACACTGCACGTCCATGTGTTGTACGGGTCGACAACACAAACATAGTTCTTAGATTATTTTTATAACACTTAGATTTTGTATTTTAAAATTAAAAAAGATACAAGAATTTTATTTTTAATTAAATCACTTATAAAAAATAAAAACAATATAATTTTATATAAATAATGTATTACAGATTGTATAATATAAAATACAATTTTGAAAGAATAAAATTAGAATTTCAGGGTGTGATTTCAAATTATGGAGGTGCGGAATGCAATTGTCAAATTGCGAACCTGTAGGCCCATTTTGCTAAATTCTCAATGCAACTAATTTTAAAATATTATTTCAGTTTTGTAATATTTTTTAGACTTGGTCTCATCCTAAAATATTTAATATTAAATTATCCAGATTTTTTTTACTTACAGGGTTAGTTACTTTTTTTTTTCTTTCAATTTGCTCCTTAATTTACTTATTGATGATTTTTCCCCTAAAAATATTAAACTAATAAAATTTTATATCATCCATATAAATAAATTTTAAATTAATAAAATATTCAAAATTATATTTTAAAATAGGCGTAATTTGAAATTGAAACTTTAAAAACCTATTTTATTCTAAGATATACTCAATATTAACAAAAATTTAAAATTGAAGGCCCATTTTTCTTTGTTTTAATTTTGTAGACCCACTAAGAGCTACTGGCTGATTTTTATGGAAAAACATATCCAAAGTATCAAGTAGTTGTCTTATATAAAGTAGAAAGTTCATCTTGCATAATGTACTGTCAAAGTGGATAAAGGATAACCTCTTCATAGGTAGATGTCTCAAACAAACTATAAGTTATGGTTAAAAAGGAGACAAAGAAAGAAGAATGAAAATAATAAATAAAATGGTTATTGGGTGTACCTAGAAACATGTGATCAACAATCACAAAAGGCGTTTGAGAAGCTGCGAGAAAATCTTGAACGATAATAATATAATATCATCCGTGAAATTCTCAGATTATCAACAACATCATCATCAATTTTAAAAGAATAGATTATTGCAAATTCTATATTAGACCTTGTATAATACTTAAATTATAAAAAAATCATTAAATAATAATTAATTTAAAAATAAAAATAAATTAATCATTATATTAATTAAGTTAGATATTATTTTATAAATTAAAAAAATTATTAGTATGTAAAAATAATTTCTATTATTAATAAAAATTTATAAAATAATTTTTAAACTAGTATTTAATATTAACTATTAACTACTTTAGATTTTAAATTAATTTTTAATTAAATTAATAATTACTTTATAATATAAAATAGAATCTAAATAATTGGTAGCAAAAACTTTGGTAGCTAATTAGATATCAATTTAGAAATCATTTAACAATAATAGAAACTAATTTAAAAATCAAAATTTTTTTAGTCTCTAAAATGGTTTCTAATTTAGTCACTATAGCAACTAATTATTTTATTTTTCTAAAAATTAATTTCTATTTCATGATTTTCTTGTAGTGTAGCTTGTACAACACCATATTTGTATGGTAGAAAAATTACATTACACAAAATAGAGCTGTGTGTTTGTTTTGGTATATTTAGATAAGTGAATTCTTTATTTTCCTCGGGTCTACTTTAATGTATAGGTCAATGGAAACTAAGAATGAGTTGGAGTTATTATCTAAAAGTTAATAAATATTAAATCATGTTACATTTTTCTAAAGTTTTAACGGGAGTATTTGACAAAGAGGTTTGAATTATATATTTCTTTTAGTAAATATTATTTTAAGGATTTGAAAACAAGTGTGGATATTCACATTAAAGTAGGTTGGAGATTGCACATTGACTAGAAATTAGAGTATTTTATAGTATATAAGTGAGTATAAGTCTCATTTTATAAGTTGGTTTTATAAGGTTAAGTTAGATTTAAAGTTTATTTTCTTAATATGTTATCGGAGTCATTTCGAGTCCTATTCTAACGAGAGTTTGTTGGATCTATATAGTTTCACACACAAATTGGTAGTTTAAACGTGATGAAAGTGTGTTAGAGATTTTACATCGACTAAAAATTAAATATAATTTGAGTTACTTGTGAGATGAGATAATGTGATACTCTTTGTTGTTACACACTAAAAAAAAGTTTTAATTAAATTGTTACTTTTGTTCGACGAACTAAAAACGTATAGTAATTTTATAATTTTTATTTAATAATTGGTTTTGGGACAAAGGTATCACGCTATATACATACTTTTTTCCTTCTACTTTCTACACAATCAGGTAAAAAATATATTTTTTTCTTTATTTTTGTTCCTACTAATTACTTTCAAATAATTTTATTTTGTACCCAAATTTACTCTCAATTTGTCTTTCTTTTGTTGCGTTTTTTTCTCTTGTACTTTTCAAAACCAAAATAATAAAGATGATTAGATGTAGCAACAGTAAAAAAGAAGAAGAATAATGATCACTTGTTGCCCATTTTAAAGTTGAAGGAAGAAGTGAAGTGAGCATATACAGTTAACCTTTTAAATCTGGTCGAAAAGAATAATATGATTGTGTCTCGCAGGATGCCGCGTTTTAAATGGAACTGCTCACTCAACTTACACGCACTATACCAACTACTTAGTTCGTTATTCAATTTTATTTTTCTTCATCTACAATATAAATAAATAATAATAATATTTATATGTACTTAATAACAATAAATAAATAAATAAAATAAAATAAGATATTTCAGAGTGTCTCAATCTTTATATAAAGAATGATTTGAGTCAACTAACATCTAACTTACAAAGATTCATCAAACTTTACAAACCAATTCTCAAATATACATAAAAAGAAAGGATAGATCACATCAAAAGAATTCAGTTGTCCTCATAATATTCTATCAAGGCCCTTATAACCAATCTTCAGTCAAAAGAGGACAAAACACAATACACACAAAACATCCCCTAATAACAACAAAAAAACTCACAATAACATTACTCAAGGTTATAAGACAATCAGGTACCTTCACCCACGAACAAGTCACAAAGAAACCTACTCATAAAGAAAGTACACTTTCTTCAAACCTAAAATCTTTACCTTCCTACTAACCTGACCAGGAGCCACATTATCTTTTCATAGCCATAGCTGTAGAAAAATCTAGCAGTCCTAGATATATAGTTAAAACAATCAGCAAAACATCAGTTTTTCAAATACTTCATACATCACGGGGAATCCAAGCACCAATCTGAGTAAGATAAGTCCTCCAATCTTTCCTTAGTTGTAACCCAATACCAAGATTTCCTTTGAGTCACATTAAAAACCTCCCAAAAGACTTACTCTCACATTCTTAAAAATACAATTATTCATATGATTTCATATTTCACCTACAAATGCTACTCAAATCCCTCCAGTATCTATTGACAACTTCCTTCATACCTACAAGCTTAAAAAACATGAAATGCATTTGTGCATCATAATGATACATCGAGTAGAACTCAAACCACTCAAAACAAAGACTCTGAATGTTCCAAGAAACCTTACACTCAAAGAATAGATGATTTACCATCTTCTCTTACTCGGCACATAAGGGACAATGACATATGTACTTTATGTTAAAATGAAAATCTAGATGTCACTTACCATAACCATATTTTTCACACCAACATACAGAAATGTAAAAAAGTGACATTGCATATAATTTTTTTTATAAGAAAAATAAAATAAATTAAAATAAATACTTCAAAGATATTCCAATCCTTATACGAAAGTTAAATCCAGAAAAAACTGTAACAAGAACCTATATAACCATCTAACATATTTCTAAGGTTACTGGAAAGTTACACTAAAACCAAGCAAAAACCATAAGTTCCCAATCAGACCATCACTCCACAGCCACAATATTTCATCCCCAAAACATCTCCAAAACAAGCATATAGTTTTTATTATTTGTCACTGCTTTCGAACAGTAAAATTTTCCATGTTATAATTACCGTTTTTCAGAATTTTGTAGTTTATGTTTCTTAAATTTGATTATAAATTTACATGCTTGCGGCCATTAATGCTTATTGGTGCATCTGGATGACCAAAAGTCTACAACTACTGTGTTTATCTTGGTTTCAACATCATGTCATAGACTTCTTACAAATAAAAAGTTATATTACGAGTATAGTTGTTGTTTTCACTGAAATGGTTTTAGTTAAAATCTCTTCTCAGTGAGTTATGTGTTAGTGTTCTCAAATAATATTGGAATTGTTCTATTAAAAGTTAACATTCTCTTGCATTCAAAATCCAAATATTTTGATCTTGGTTGCATTTTGTTCGTGATGAGATCCAACCGAATTGTTTTAAACTTATCTATTAGATTGAGGGTGAAACACTTTCTTTATAAGGATATAAAATATCTCTCAAAATATCTTTATTTATTTAATTTTTTTATTGTAAAAAAAGGCTTGTTCATATTCCTGCTATGTTCGAAGTTGCATATTAATTTATGAACTAAACTGGTTCAGCATCTTCTTTTCAAACCTTATTTTAATGTAAACTTGTGATTGTTCTTAAACCAACCCAAACTTTAAGGGAGGATATTATATATATCACATATATGCATATGCATCTCAGTGTATTGCTATGTTTTTTTATAATTTCAATAATATTTTGAAAATAATTTTTATATGTTAAATTATAGATGCAGTTAACAAAATTAACTTTCATAATACCAATTTCTTAATTTGTATACTGCTGTGTAAATAACGTCAATTTGTTGGTAATTTTTTTTTTGCTTGAATATTTTAAATAAATAAAGGAATGCTCGACTCCAGAGGCATAAAACATTTGTAAGAATTTCATTGCTTACTTATGTTAGAAGAGGTGCATTGAAATAACAATAATTTGGTCTACAATCTAAACATTCCCTACGAAAAATGTTGGTGACATTGCATTTAATGATATCTATAGCATTTCTGTATACAGTATAAATATAAATATTAATTATCAACTAATTAAAATTCGATATATATATATATATATTAAAAAACAATAAATAAATAAATAAAAATTATTTAAGAAGTGACCAAATCCTTATAAAAAAAATATGGCATTACACCCCAATCTATTATAAATTCCGAGTAAAAGCTAACAAGTAACCCTTATTATAAATAACAACACAATCAAAATTCATCATTGACAGATTGGAATCAAACTCCGTAACACATAAAAAAAAACCATCAAACAAAAACTTTAAAAAAAAAATGAACTTTTAAAGTTTTTCTTTACAAATAACACAAAAACTAAAATTACCACAAACTCAAACAAACATAGATAAACTTTTTTCACATAACTATTGTTCCTCTTTAGAACTTCTTTATTCTAATGTAAGAGACAATTGCTCCTGGTGCATAGTATCCCATTAGGGGGACTGACTTGCTTGAAACCATCCAGCAAAACATAGAACTTCTTCTTTCCTAAAACAAGGAGTTAACAATACATATCAAAATAAAGAGAGCATTTCTATTTAACAAATTTCATACATACCTAAGGTTCCAAGCACTATTCAGAATAAGTGAACTTTGCATCTTTTTCTTTACTAGTAATCCAAGCTTAGACTTTTCTTTGTGCCATCATAAATACCTCTATATGATCAACTCTCTCATTCTTAAAAACCCACATATTATGATTACTACAAGAAAATCATGAAATAGAAACCAATTTGTAGAAACCAAAATAATTAGTTGCAATAATAACTAAATTAGAAACCATTTTAGAAACTAAAAACAAATTTGGTTTCTAAATTAGTTTATATTATTGTTAAATAGTTTCTAAATTGGTATCTTATTAGCAACTAAGGTTTTTGCTACCAAATTTAGAAACTAAATAATTGGTAGTTAAAACCTTAGTTGCTAATTAGATACCAATTTAGAAACTATTTAACAATAATAGAAACTAATTTAGAAACC
>Ga0123342_1008360_pt1 | contig 13079 bp, 9 predicted proteins | sample Turbeawhitnodule_FD_89960 | JGI IMG/M metagenome (GOLD analysis project Ga0123342, IMG submission 89960) | Root nodule microbial communities of legume samples collected from Mexico - Turtle bean Mexico white nodule | ecosystem: Host-associated > Plants > Roots > Nodule | place: Mexico: Nepantla...
AACGATTGGCGACTACACAGACTCCCCGATGTACTTCCCTTCCGTCAACCAGGTGTTCCGCTCAACACGCCTATATTATCGCTTACTGCCACGTCATCACTTCCGACTACCTGGTCGGTACAATAACAATAACCCCACCATGAATATGAAGGACACCAAGTTTGGTATAGATGATTTTTTTTTCCTCGAGGGACTATTAAGTAAAAATATCTACAAGTTGATGAATGATAGAGATGGAAAGAAGATGAAATAATTTTGCTTGAAGATTCTCATGAATGACATGACAATCAATTTTAATATTGTAGAGAATGAGAGCTTTGATGTTTCAAATCCAAGATGAAGCTTGAAGTCATGCTGCTTTTGGTTTGGGTGTAGTTTAGAGTGTTTAGAATTTATGTAAGAACAGTCTTGATTCCTACACAAAGTCTGTTTTAAAGAACTAAGTGTTTTTCCATGCAAAGGGAAAAACAACCTATTAAAGTTTTGAGACAATCGGTTGCTTGTCACTTATCTGGCAATGGAGTTTTGAAACTATTTTTTGAATCAGTTGTGTAACTGCTGAAACCATTTAACCGGTTAAATCGTGGTTTCAACCATTAAAAGTGAGTCTTCATAACAGCTTTTTGAAAAACTGTTTTAGCTTATTCAAATCTGCCTTAAACGATAGCTTTTCAAAGGTTATAAATATAGCCTTCTTTCAAATGTTTCATACAGAGAAATAGACAAGTTTTAACACTCAGATTTGAGATTAAAAAGAGATATTACAATCTATTTGTGAAAAGAAGTTTTCCAAGTTTAGCAAGATTGCTTTTGGGCTTTGCTGTAATTCAAGAACTGATCAATAGGGTTTTTGGTGTACAGTAATGCCAGGTCTTTTCTACCCTTTATTAGTTTCTTGTAATTGTAAAAATTACACTTTGTAAAACTGTTTGTAAAATCCTGTTAAGTCAGTGTGATTATGGCTTGAGGTGTTTGCTGTGTGCAAAAAGGGTGAGTAGGCTTTGTGGGATTCAAAGTCACCTTTTTGTGGTGTGTTGTTGTAGTCTGTGATTGATTACATAGTGGAATACTCAGAGGTTGTTTTAAGGACTGGATGTAGCTCAGGGTTGAGTGAATCAGTATAATCTGTTTGTGTGAATCTCTTTATCTCTTAACTCTCTATTATAATTTGTTTGATATTTGATATGCTGTCATAATCAACCGGTTATTTCGTATTTTCAACTGGTTGATATTTCTGCCTTACAAACTGCTTTAGTCTCTGTAACATAAACAACCGATTAAATTGTGTTTTTAACCGATTAAAATACTGAAACAATTTTCTGAATTTTTGTTTAATTGTCCTTCTTAATTGTTTATCTGGATTGATTGATAAAGATTCATTCTTAATCATATATTTGTGAAAAGGTTTTAGAAACAATTCACCCCCCTCTTGTTTAAGCCATCAATCTTAACAAATATGTTTCGTGTATTTATGAAAACTAGGATTAAAAGAAATGTGTCTTGCAAATTAACTATCACAATAAAGATAAACTGAATCGTACTATGTATTCTAATATCTCTTAAAAAATATGTAAGCCATTGAATCTCACACAAGATGGTTGGAAAAGTACGATACTTGTCTTCAGAAGATGAACAAGATATAGTGGTTTGTTTTTTCTTATTTTGAACTTATGAGAGAAGAACCAAGGAAGATACAGTAACCAGTAGCGGAGCATCGCGTGTTTTGAAAAGCAACTTATTCAAAATCACTGAAGCCCTTGAGCTGAAAAATGGAGTAATAGGGAATAATATGAACGATTTATTCCCACATTTGTGCTAATTTCATAAACCTATGAGAAAATGGAGATAAAAGGGCTAAAGTAGAATGGAAAAGTTAAAGACAAGATGAAAAGAAAAGGTTGGAAAACTGAAAACTCGCCCAAACTCGCCCAAGCAAGATCAGTCCAGAGGAACTCACCCACTTGCCCAAGGTTCGCTTAAGGGAGTTCACTCTAGTGAAATTGAGTTTTTTCTCGTGAAATTCACTTAAGCAAGCAATATTTCACTTGAGTGAGATGTCACTTAACCCAAGCACAATTAAGTTAAATAGAAGATGTGAGGCATAAACCTAGACATCATTAATCATTAGGAGGATATTGAGAGATAGAAAATCCTAGAGGGGGCAGACGTCATGGAGAAACACCTTGAATCTTCTTTTCTTGCTTTTCATGTTTGTAATGGCCAATATGAGTGGTTAATTCTTCCCTTTGGGTTTAGGAATAATATGTTTAAACTCTTATGTATTGATGTGATATTTATTTATAATATTATGTTCTTAGTTAATGATTGGTATTGTCATTTTATTCTTAAAGTTTGAATCTTTATTCATGATTTTGATCCTTAGATTTGACTGGAAGTACTTATAAGCATCTGACCTAAATGGTAATGCTTAACATATTTGAATGCTATGAATAGATTTGAAATGTTAATTGCTTTATAACATTTGTTCATAATGATAAAAAGTTTTTATAAATATGCGAGGAATCGATATTTAGGATTCATTCTTAATAATTTTGTATGCGAGGAATTGATTTGAAAGATTTTTATTTGTGCATCAATTTCAATCAAGATGGAATGCTATATGTTTTTATTCATTAAAAATACAAACGAGCGAGAAGGATTAACCCTAATCCCAATTTTCCCAATTGAATCATCCAAATTATTTACTTTGTTTTTATTTACTTTTTTTACAAATTCATTATACAAACAACCTTTCAAACAAAATTTTACACATTTTTTTATATTTAGTGAATGTTATACTTGAGATTTTAGAATGGTTCCTTGTGCGTTTGATATTCATCCTTAAGGACAATTTATTACTTCAGTACAAGAAAAAAGGGTTTTATTGGAGGTTATTTAGCAGAGGTTGATATAACCCTAGGGATTGATTTAATTCACGGATGCTTTTTTAACCTTTGTTAAGTTCCAAAGGTTGTTCAAAAACCTCAGCAAAATAACAGAGGTTTTTTTAACCTTCGTTAAATTTCAAAAGTTTATTCTAAAACCTTAGCAAAATAACGAAGGTTTTTTTAACCTTAGTTAAATTCCAAAGGTTTATTCTAAAACCTCAGCAAAAATAACAGAGAGTTTTTTTACCTTTGTTAAATTCCAAAGATTTATTCTAAAATCTTAGCAAAATAACGGATATTTTTTTAACATTCATTAAATTTCAAGGTTTTTTCTAAAATCTCAGCAAAATAACGGAGATTTTTTTAACCTTTGTTAAATTCCAAAGATTTATTGTAGAACCTCAATAAAAATACTTTGAATATTTCAAACTTCAATAAATAAATATAATTAAATTTATTATAAATAAATAATTAAAAACTACATAGTTTTAATATATTTTATAACTAAATTCTCTAAATTTTGAAAGTGTAATTTTACATTACAAATAAGTTTTCTAAAGTTCCAAAAAATTATTTTAAAAACTCAGTAAATAAGCTTGGATAATAAGTATATCAACAACTAATCTTGGATAATAAGTATTTCAACAGTATTTGCATATTTTTTATGATTGATAGTAGTTGGTTTATATAATTCCTAATATTTTTTTGTTACGAGCTCATACTTCAAAAAACTTGAATTGTTTTGTTTTAGCTTTTGATGTGCATATATTATGTTCAATTTTAGTTTTATTTATAATTGTTAATATTCAATTCTCATAATTTTGAAATATTTTAAATTAAGGTCTTTATTTTAAAATGCATCTAATAATTAATTCATTGTGAAAGTGAGAAGTGATAAAGTTAATTTCTCCTCGCAATATATTTTTGCAATCTTTAGCCAAAAATACACATCGCTTTAAAGCCCACATCTGATAGATGATGCAATTATTTAGGATATATAAAGCAGTGATAAACACCAAGTTTGGGCAGTAAGGTGATGGAAGAAGAAATATTGGAGTAAGAAGAAGATAGTGTCTTATTTAATGTTTCTTCTCCTTAGGTATAGTAAACATAAGTGTGGCGAAATTGTGATTCCTTGTTAGTATTGTCATCGACAACCATTGAGTTTGTGCTGGAGATTAGTGTGTCTACGGTGGAAGAGAGAAATCAAGAGGATTGTTAGAGATGGTGGAAAAGGGGGTTGAAGGTTATTTCAAACGGCAAGTCTTTTTACAAAAATTTCGAAACTCATGGTATTTTACCGAGGTTCTTAAACTCATGGTATTTTACGGAGGTTTCTAAAGCAATGGTATTTAATACAGGCTTTGAAACCCATGGTATTTTACGAAGGTTTTGAAACCCACGGTATTTTATAGAGGTTCTAAAACCCATGGTATTTAAAAGAGGTTCTGAAAGGCTTTTCCTGAGATTTAAAAACCCATGATGCAAACCAAGCCCACAAGGAGATGACCAAGGATGCTTTACACTATGAGAAGTCATCTCAACATACAAGTGGAGACCTCAGCAGAGGGAGAATTGGACAAAGACCAAAGCATCTAAAGTTCTTCCTGTTGGTCTTCTTAATGATTAGAAAATGTTGTAAATAATTTTGGGCTCACTTTGGGGGTCTAAATAGCAAATATAGGCTAGAATAAGGTACCTTTAGCATAATAGGGGGTGTGGGTAGCATTTTAGCTTGTTCCTAGCCCTTTTAGAAGGCATTTTGACATAGTTTCTAGAAGGACAAGCCTAGGATGCAGGTTTGACTAAGTAAAACCCTAAGGCTGCCCATTTTTTCCCTTTTCTCATCCTACCCCATTAGTTTGTTCTCCAAGGCTCCTTCACCTATAAATAGAAGGCCTACCTAGTGTATTTTACAAGTTGAAATTAATAGAAGGAGAGTTACTCTGCACAAATTGTGTGAGGTGTTAGTGAGGTTTTAATTCCTCTTAGCATTTAGGTCTTATCTTGTGAGTATTGAGAGCTCTCAAGTGGCGACTATCTTCACTTATCTTGGAGGCCAATAACACTCCAAGTGGCGTGTTCCACTTCTCAAATCCCTCACATAAGCTTTCTCCTTCCTTCATTTAATCTTCCATTGTCATTCCATTTTTACTCTTTGTATCATGTTCTTGTATTTTGCACCTTCTAACATCATTTTCACCTTATAATTGTCTTTTCCTTTTGCCTTTGTGAAATGAACCTTCACATCTACTTAACCACTTGGTTAAGTTAATGTCCAGTGAGGATTTTCCTAAGGTCTTCACTCTTAAATTCCTAAAATCTCAATCTAAGTAAAGTGTCACACCATAAAATGAACAATCCTAAAATCAACTCACATCAGGTTCTGAAAGGCTTTTCCTAAGATTTAAAAAAACTCTGGGGAACACGTTCCCCAAGGATGGCTTAGCGAAGGAAACTACAACCCTGGTAAAGAACCTAATAGAGATTTTAACCCTGTATAATGTAAAAATAAACTCCCGTTAAACCATTTTTTCTTGTAGTGACTTATCATAAATATGTGAAGGAGCATCTTTGTCGAAAAAGAGACTTTGTACCTTTGATCATGGGAGTTAAAACATGCTTGGCAATGAGCAAACTAGTGTCAACAAGGATGCCGAGGACGTACTTTCTCTAACCTATATGAAAACCTTTATGAGATTTAACAACTTTAAAACCCAAAAAGTACTCCAACTCACCTAGATTTTTTACTTTGAGCATCTGATCAAGAGAAGAAGTAACCTTTTGAGTATCATCGGATGAATTTCCTACAATTATAATGTCTTCAACATATACAACTAAGACTATGAATGAGGAGGCATTACCTTTGGTGAAGAGAGCATGATCATAAATATATTAAACATACCCAATGCTATGTAAAGATGATGAAACCTTAGGAAACCATTATTTGTTAGTTTGTTTCAAGCCACAAAGTGATTTCTCAGCTTGCATACTTGATTATCTTTGCTCCTAGTTATTCTAGGAGGAGTCATCATATAAATATCTTCCAAATCTTCATGAAGGGATGCATCATCTACATCTAATTGTCTCGAAACTAGCTTTTTTATGGCAGCAATGCTAAGAAGAACTCTAACAGTTGTCAACTTTGCTATGGGTGAGAAGGTATCCAAATAATCAATTTCTTCAAGTTTATTGTATCCCTTCATCACTAAGCGAGCTTTATATCATTTTATACTTTTGTATTTCACTTTATAAACTCATTTGAAGTCAATAGGTTTATTATCATGAGGTAAGTTAGTTATCACCCATGTGTTGTTTCTTTCAAGTGCATTAATTTCCTTCTTCATGGATTGACTTCATTTAAAGATTTTAACAACTTGATCATAAGTTTGAGGCTTAGGATTAATGGATAAGGCAAGGGTGAATTGCAGTTATTCCTGAGAAAGTTTGTTATAAATAAGGACAAAATATTGGATAGTTTACTTTATTTATTTTTGAAGTAATTTCAATGGCATTGGAAATTTTATGATGATAATCTTCAAGAAAAGTTAAAGTTCTTTTGTTTCTTGTATACTTCTTAGATTATCAGTGAGATTTTTTTTTTCATTTTTTCAGTTTGTGTGTTATCAGCAACAACGTCATGTCTAATAAAGGGTTATAAGACCAAATCAAAGAAATTTTGCTTTTGAATAACATTAGTTTCAATACTTTTGTGTTCTTTTATAAGGAAAAGTTTTTTCATAAAATATGACATCTTTAGAAATTAATACCTCTTTGGTTTTAATATCAAGAATAATGTATTCTTTCATTCCACTTTTGTATTCTATGAAAATACATCTCCTTACTTCAGGATCAAGTTTAGATTTGTTTCTTTCAAGATTAAAGGCTAAATAAAGAGATCCAAAAACTTTCAAAGTTTTAAGATTAGGCAATTTGTATGTGAACAAGTTCATAAGAAGGTTTTTATAACACTAGAAGGAGTTATGTTTTAAGATGAACAACATGGGATAAAACATAAGAAAAAAATGATAGGTAAATTTGAATAAAACAAAAGTTATGGGTAACATTAAGTATGTTTTAATATTTTTTTCTCTACAATAGCATTTTGTTAGGGATTTCAACACAACTAATTCAGTGTATTGTTCCCATTTATTATACAAATGATTCCGACAAAACTCTTGACCATTGTTCTATATTGACTTTATTATTGAATTGATATTGCATAAGGATAATGAAGTTCAACAAAACAGTTGCAATTTCAGCTTTACTTTTCATCAAAAAAATCCAATTATATTTGCTATAATCATAAATTATGATAAGAAAAAATTTGTATTCGTGTATAAAAGGAATATTAATGGGGTTTCATATATCTACATGAATCAAATCAAGAATGTGAACAAAAAGATTATTACTTTGAGTGAAAGGATATGTGTTGTTTAACAAGGTGACAAGATTCACCAGCCTTATTTTTATCAAAATGTATATAAGGAAACATGTTGCTAATATATTTAAGACATTATCTGAGATATTTCCAAGCCTATGGTGCCAAAGGTCCTTATTGTTTTTATGATAACTAAAATATTCTTTTTCAGAGAAAATAAAGCTAATAGCAAGCTCGTGTTCACTTTACTAATAAAGATTGTTATATAACTCAACTCTCCCAATCATCTTCTGTGAAATGATATTCTGGATCTGAAAAAAATTCATGTCAAAAGATTAGTTTACAATTTCAGTATCGTATCAATTCTTGTACATTGTCCTCGAGTAATTAGAAGTAACTTGTGATCCATTAGGTAATTGAACAAGAACAAGTTTAATTTTGTAGAAATATTTAATTACCTTTGTAGTCCATATATTAAGGGTCGAAAATCAATTTCATCTCCCTAATTTTAAAAATTTCAATGTCGCCCCAACTTTCTTTTAAAAAGTTCAATTTGGTCCCAACTTTTTTAAAACAATTCAATGTGGTGGTCCCAACTTTTTAAAAATTATATAATGTGATAGAAACACATATAATTGAATGTGAAGTGACAAAATTGTTGAGGTAAATATGTTTTAATGAGAGCAATCTAATAGAAGGAATCACATTGAATCGTTTGAAAAAAAATTGGGACTATATTGAACTTTTTAAAAATCTCATAACTGAATTGACTTTGGACCCTTAATATAGGAACTAAAAGGGTAATTAATCCTTGTAGGAACTAATAATATGCATTGTGGTGGAAGTGACAAGATATATGTGACATTTTTCTCAAGAATCCAAAGATTTTTAGTGTGTTTACCTTTCTCTAAATAAAAAACAACAAACTCACTAATGAGATTATTTTTTGTGTGTGGAATTAATTTTTGGTTCCTGCACGATATGCCATATCCTTTGCATTTCTTCTTGAGTAAATTGAATTTTGTTTTGATTTCCTGTCTATTGGTTGATTTGTGAAGTTTCACCATATTTTCTTTCACTGATGTTAGGATTGCTACCAATGGAAATTTTTTTAGTAGGATGTTCATTCTTTTGTTTATACCAAGGTGAAAAATTGTGTTTGAAATAACACTTTTCAGTTGTATGCTTCGTCTTGTTACAATAGTTACACTATTTTTCTTAGTTAAGATTGCATCCTCTTACCCTTTTTTGTGTCTTCCAGTTGTTGTTGTAGGTGTTAATGTTGGTCTTTCCTTGATGTTTCTAACTGGTTTGACTGTTAGAAACATTAATGATAGTTTTTCCATAAAAAAGAATCTCACCAGTGAGTTGCTTTTCTTGTTGGAGGAAAAGAGAAAAGGCATGGTTTATACCAGACAATGGTTCCTTCAGTAAAATATAGGTTTTAATAGTATTATGTATGTCATTTAGGCCTTTCAAAAAACATATAACATGTTATGAATCTTTGTTTTTTTATCACATTCTTTATAAGGCTACAACTGCATTGTATGTCACAAACATAGCTAGGCATGGGTCTTAAAGAGTTTAGCTCTTCCCACAAGATTTTCAAATAAGTGAAAAAGTATGAAATATTTCTTTCTTCTTGATTTAATGAATGTATTTCCTAAAGAATGTTAGATATCATAAAATGATCTCCTTTAGAAAACATTTATTTTGTATCCCTTCATAAGTCTTTCACATTGTCGATGTAAATGATGCTCTACACGACCTGGTTTGTCAAGGCTCGAGTAATCCATGAGTTGACGGACGGTACACCTTTCTCAAGCATCATATAAAGGCTAGTTCCTATTTGGTATAATATTCTTCCGTCAACAAATTTCAGTTTGTTTTTGGAAAGAAAAGTTGACTTCATAGTTGTATTCCATGAGTGATAATTGTTACCGTTGAGTTAAGGACTGACAAAAACCATACCAGGATTCTCACTTGGGTGTAGATAATAGGAACTTGAAGGATTTTGTGTGTAGTCCATGATGTTCTGTATTTTGTTGTGCAAAGATTCCACATGCTTGTGAAAGAAACAAAAGAAAGAGCGAAAGAAAAACAAGAATATGTATAAAGGTGTTATGCATGGGTGGCCGAAGCAAAACGAGATGAACCCACACTGATACAATGATGCATGGTAGGGTAAATGTCTTTTCTGCATGATGAAAGCATTGTAGGATCAAGGTAAAATGGAGTTTGTGATTTTTGCACCAAAGTAAGTGCATGGTGAGGCCAAAAAATAACATACAAAAAGAACGTAACAAAAAACACTTTATTATTGCATGCAGAAAAAATATATAGTTTATAAAGGAAAAACAAACTCTATACATAAAGTCGTAGAAAAGCAAAAAAGATAAAACAGAAAAACATGAAAATAAAAACAAAGATAATAATAACATTTTCCTCTATTATTTGTATCTCACAATCTTATTTCTTGAAACTTGGATTCTCAATTTCTATCATTGTTTTTCCTTCTCTGACGAGGACAAGTATGTAATATTATACAACACTAATGAAGGTATGATAAAAAAAACTATTATATTTTCTATATAAAATTAAGGTATGATAAAAAAAAATTATATTTTCTATAGAGAAGAAAAGAGAGAAGACAAAATAAATGTAAGGAGTTTAAAAATAAATGGAGTCAAGGTGTAAAATTAGAATTTAAAGAATAAACAAAACCAAAAAGAAAAATGTGATTTAAAAGATAGTGAGATGACTAGGGTTTATATAGTAATGGAAATGAATACAAAAAATAGGTGTTTTGAAAAAAATTGTACAAAAGAATATTTCTTGTAATAAAAAAGAAAATGAAAAGGGGATATAAATAGTGATTTGGTAAGTGTAAAGAGCAAAAATTGTGTAATACTAAGATTAGATGGAGTGGGGTATGGAAAGCAATTTCTCTAGTGGCCCAATTGTAGATATCCTATGGTTTAGATTCCTAAGCCTACAAATATTAACAAAAAAAAAGAGGCCAAACTCTGAAATTCACATGACAAAAAATCAGTATGTGGATAAAAAGTAATAAAATGAAGAACTGAAAATCTGATGCATCTAAAGCTACCTAAATCTAATCTGTGGAAAACTCTTTGATGCTTCAATTAAGGAGATTATGAGCAATACTTAACGCAAAGAGAAACAACAGAGGAACCTTGTAAGCAAACAAGGAGACATGTCCAAATCAATCTCACATATACATTAACTATGTCTATTAAATGTACATTATCAATGAATAATTCATTTGAAATTGAAGGTTGTTTCAATTATTGCATCATCATAAATACTTAAAATATATTAGAATTGACTTATGAAGATGATTTAAAGTTAAAGATTTTTCTATTCATTGATGAGTTTGATTGAGATTTTGAAAACGAAAGTCTAATGACAAGAAAGATTTGAAGGAGGGAAAAGAAGAAGATGATGAAAAATAATTCACTAAACGTTTTGGTGTCACTGTTTTTGGGTTGAAATTTGCCTCCTACCCCAATATTAAAAAAACATTATTATAGTATTTATTTACTAGACTTGGCCTTGGTCTTGTCATATAGACAAACGATTATTTATATGAATTTAAATAATGGAAACCAAGAAGTTAGGTATTTTCTGTTTTCATTTTTCAAAATGGTTGTTGGTGAGACGGCTCCAAAGTATGAAATTTACATTTCTTTCTCCAACATCTTCCACTAAAACCAATTATTGTCCACTTTCTAAAGGAACAAAAAAGAAACGTTTCACTAAAATATTCCAACAACCCTATATGCATTGTTCAAAATAATAAAAAGTTACCCAATTAATTATGTGTTCTTCAATAGATCAAAAATATTCTTCAAAAATACATTAAGAATACTCCCACTGGTAGTATTGATGGTATTAATTATTGGAAAAGTTTTGAATATTTCATTTAAATGATTTAAATGACGATAGTAATTATATTAATAAGCCCTCTTATGCATTATGTAGACCCTTACATGATTCTCAATAAAACAAAGAATAAATAAGAATCAAATACATACCTTGTCCAGACCAAAGAAAAAGTTATATCATTAATACGTATTTATCTTACTACTATATAAATACTAATTAATAATCACTCATTAGCTTTTACCATAAAACTTGACTCTTTAACAACCCACATTGTATATTAATTACAGAGAAAAATCTAATGACTAATGTATGATGTAATAGATGTGATATCTATATTCACATTATAATAAATATATTTTTATTTTATTTTAAAATTTTGTTTTATATAAATTTTTATTAAAAATGTATAATATTTTTTTATTCAAAAAATAAAAGAGAAAAAAAAACTAGTATCAAGTAAACTTTTTCCATATTATAATTCAAGAGCAACTTTTTCCCTGACACATTTTGTTTCCCAATCAATAGCAACCCAATATAATTGAGTACAATTAAAAAATGGGAAGCAATTGATTTAAAGTGTACAATTTTTTTCATTTCAAAATAGCATTCAAGGTTACTTAATTTTATTTTTACTGAAATGCAGTTTAAATCCACGATTTCAATTTTATTTTTTTTAAAAATGAGGTGATTTCTTTTCAGTTTTTATTTTAAAATATATTTTTACTAAAATTACTTTGCAAAGCATAACTTCAATTTATTTCTAAATATAAAATACGATCTTGTTCACTATCACCACTTTTTTAGAATAAAATAAGAGAATAATCAAAATAGTTTTGTTATTAAAAAAATAACTCTCTCATATAGGTAAGAATCGTTAATTTTAATTTTCTATTTTATCTAATTATTAATTAGAAACAATGGTTTGATCTTACAATTTAAATCTAGCTAGATATGATATAATAGTACATAAAATTTCCAATCAAACCCATCCTTGAAAAGCAAGAGGAACATTGAATTTCATAGCTACTCCCCACGTGTAATTTTATGACATTTAATGTTTTGGAGAAAATTATAAATAGTATATGTAATTTGTAAGATGCACATTAGTTAACTTAAAATAACTTTGTTCTATATTTATTTAATATAATTGTATATTTACAATTTAAATTTATCACCACTGGGTAAGTTGGAATAATTTTACATAAACTGATTTATTCATTTACCAGTTCAAAGAAAAAAATAACTTAATTCTACCTTAAGAATTTGGGCAAAGATCTTTTCTTCCTTCTTAATCCTTCCAAATATGTACCATAGCAAAAAGGTATGTGTACCGACCAGGTAGTCGGAAGTGATGACGTGGCAGCAAGCAATAATATAGGCGTGTTGAGCGGAACACCTGGTTGACAGAAAGGAAGTACATCGGGAAGTCTGTGTAGTCGCCAATCGTTAAGTTGGCGTTCTCCGATCTCTAGCATATCTAACCGGCGGTCACCAGGCTTGTGTCATGGTCGCCGTATGTGGGTTTAGGCGACTAAGTGTTTAGAGACCGCCGAAAGAGGGACATCGCCGAAGGATCAGGAAGGCCTGCTTAGGGCCTTCAAGGGGTACGAATACAAAGGACGAAGTTATCAGATGATCATTCCCTAGCCAGAAGTCGGGGCAAGGGAACAGTTTACTAGAACATGCATGATGTGCAAGTGAAGCAGATCGTGATAGCGGCAGGCGAGACCACAAAGAAGGTGTGCATGGTGACACCCCGTGCTCGCCACTAGAAGAGACGCGCTCCAAGGCAGCTATGCACCGAGTTACTCCTTGCATGGGTAACTTAGTCGAACAGCCTGAAGAGTAGAAGTGACGCTCAAGTAGAAGACGCTCCAGATGGTGACACGTGTACAGCTGGA
>Ga0123342_1008361_pt1 | contig 13075 bp, 11 predicted proteins | sample Turbeawhitnodule_FD_89960 | JGI IMG/M metagenome (GOLD analysis project Ga0123342, IMG submission 89960) | Root nodule microbial communities of legume samples collected from Mexico - Turtle bean Mexico white nodule | ecosystem: Host-associated > Plants > Roots > Nodule | place: Mexico: Nepantla...
ATTGAACAGATTCAATTTCTGACAGTTTAACAGATAAAGTAGTAAAAAAGTGCAGGGAGGAAGAGAGAGTGAACACAAAACAATGCATCAGTTTCAGAGAATCTATTCATTTAGAGAAGAACAGATTCATTTTCTATGTTGTAAAGGATATTTTTACAAAACATGTGAAAAACATTTTCATAAGTCTTGTGCTTGCTCTTATCACATGGTCAGGGGTTACGAGGTGAGTTACTCAGCAAAAAAACCTACATTAAACAACCTCTAATCTAAACCTAAGACATCCTTAAAGCAAAAGCCAACACTAAGGAAAAATACACATTTGGCTTCATCAAACACTTTGTCTTTGAGAGGCAGCATCCATCTTCAACAGAGCTCACCACCAAGTATGACCGAAGTCAACCGACAAGAACAATTATTATACAAAATATTATATTTAATTTTTAATTTTTTTCTTAAGTAAAAGTTTAGTTTATCTTTAATAAAAAATTAATTTTCTATTTAAAAATAGATTTAAATTATAAAAAAATATAATTGTGTTTATAATTTAAATATAAATAAAAGTAGAAATATGATATTTAAATTATAAAAAATACATAATATTATATAATTATATAATAAATCATATTTAAGTTTAATTTTAAAAATAAAAATTAAATAAAAATATTAAAATTTAAAATATTATGATTGTGTATAGTCCAAATCGGTGTATCTAACACCCCAACTTATAAGCATCGGTTCAACACCCCAACTTGTAAGCATATGTTGTATGTCAATGTCTGAGATGCATCTAAGGGGTGGAAGCAATGCCTTTACATGGTATTAGAGCTTTATAGTTTGTTAATTTTTATTTAATTATTTATGATTATAATATCTACAACATTAAAATATATAAATATAAATTAACATAATATTATAAATTTATGATATTATAAATAATATATACACATCAAAATATAATTATAAAATAATTTAACTATATAATGTATTATTATTACCTTGGATTTAAAATATGTACAAAACAATGAAATGAAGAGATGTGTTACTTTTAGTCCAACTATCAAATAATATTTTTAATTTTATTACCTCAAAAGTGATTGATGTTCAACTTTTGTCTTTCTATAATATTGGTATTTGACTTTTCTCACATTTTTAACCATTGATTCCCACATTTCGAATACTAAGTGAAGAATAGTTATATTCGTAAATATGTAATCAAACTTCATTCCCCAATTATCAATCAACAAAGTTTCTTTCACAAATTATGCATTATCCATGTTATGTTTTATTTAAGATCATTCATCACTAATCATCTCTTGAATTCATTTTTTTAAACTTCTAAACATGGTTAACATAACTATGGTTGAAGCAAATCTTATTGGAGGAACATAAAACAACTTCAATGACTTGAATTTACTTAACATTGATAATCTCATATAGTGTCCTACAATAAAGTTTAATAAAAGTAACATCATCCATAATTTGTGAGATCCAAGAACATTGTTGTGCATTACACAAGAAGTCTAATAGATTGAAGGAAATTCTGATTCTATGAGATACGCACTACCTCCATAATTGTACCTCTAATGTATTTATTAATAAAAAAATTGTCCTTTATCTCATCATATCTATATTTTGACTTTAAAAATATTGGTTCATTTCCAATGATAACCATAAAATATATAAGTGGTCTTCTTTGTCAGTAATTGAACATGTAATATATATAGTAAATACAAAAAAATATAGTGTTTTTTAAAAGTTTTTCTTTTAAAAGCACGTCATAAATTCAAACAACAATAGAAAAGTTGTAGAAAATTAAAAAACAAACAAACCGAATTTAGAGATATTTTAAAATTAAACTAGTTGAAATTGATCACAACAAGTTTTTTAAAAGTTATTAATGCTTATAATGCGAAACATTAGGAAAAAGTTATAAGAATTAAAATTAATTAAGTAAAAAATAATAATACATAAACTATTGTGATACTTTTACTTTAATTATTAAGATTTCCTTTATTAAGACTAGTGTGTAATTCCTAGTCAAGAAAACAACATATGAAACTCTTAAAATATTTCTATAGATTGAAACATGCTCTAAAATAATGACATAAAAACTTGATGATGTCTTATATTATATTACTGCTTTCTAATACTAATAATTAAGAGGTTGATAAATGTGTACACTAATTTTTTTAAAATGGTGAATAAGTCGTTATATATTTATATACTAATATGCTAACTTTTGATACATAACTAAATATTTACAAAATTATTATTTCTTAGATTTAAGTTTAAAAAGTAAGATATGGTCATGGATGAGTAAAAGGCCATAATATAGGAAAAGTTGTACAGAGGTGTAGATATAGCAAGCTATACAAAATCTCCATGTTTATAATGTTGTGATTCCACATTTATTGACTACTGAACCGTCATAAGTCCAGGTTCAACACACATGATCTTCAGACCTTCTGACAGTCAAGAGCTTCATCACAAAATTCAAGATCTATCTTCTATGTTACATAACATAGAACTTATTGGAGGATGCCCAGGATATGGATCAGGAATTAACAACTTCCACGTGTTATAATCAGCCTAGGGTAACTTATAAAAATGAAAACATATTTTAAGATCTAAAATATCTTAAATTTCGAAAAATAATAAAAAAACTTTTTTCGAAAAGTATTACAATAAATATTTAAAATATTCTCAATTAATTGAACTTATTAATTAACAACATATTAATAAATTTAAGGCAAATCTTAATTAAAATTGAAGAGTTTACATATAAAAATAACAATTTCAAAAGGTACAAATAATTAATTAAAATAAATAATAAATTCAGAAACAAATAATTAATAAAAAAACAGAAAATAAGTCTGTAAAATAAGACAATGGCTTCAGTGTGTGTAACAGTCAGATCATTGATAAAAATCTCACTGAAATCCGCTAAGATAAATAAATTATCATCATAAGCCAAACCATTTATCACAATGATATTTAATTTAACAGACAATTAAAGCAAAAACTAAAATTATTAAGAAATAAAAAGTTCACAACGAATTAAGTAAACAACTAAGTTTAGGTGAATGGAAAGAATTGGTGTGCTCGGACAGCCAAGGGTTTCATAATCAACTTCTGAGTAAATCCTCAAATCAGAAACTCTAGTCCACGATTCTCTCGTCACAGCACAAAGAACAAATTACAAAGAAACAATGTTGGTGGCGTTTCCAAGACCAAATGGTATGAAGATGAACCCACCAATCAGGATGACCACGTCATGAATATGGCGTCCGAGCCATTATACCAGCAGGAACCATTTATCCCCCGGAATTGGTAATGGACGCAATGGAAAACAATGCTCCTAAACGTTTAACCATCATACGAAAAAATAGGCATTCACTCGAAATGATGTTCTAATGATTTAATGCAAATGAAAAATATCTCTAACTATGGTGCTCAGTGGAAGGAGAAGTCGTTAAAATTGAAGGCTCACGGGCGAAACCATGTGATTATGTCCACTGCCCAAACACACTTCGGTGCTTCATCTCATCATAACACCGATAACTTAGAAATTACTATTATTCCGAAGTAAAAGAAACCAGGTAAACACCGAATCTATTATTATCTAAAAGAATATAAAGAGAGAGCAGCATGATTGACTACTATGACCATAAATTAAATATTGTTATCTAAATATTAAAAAAATATAGAATAGTATATTTCTTAATCTTAGTATATCTAGATAATTGGAAGTATATTTTGTATGATGATCTTTCGTACAAGTAGATTCAGTAGCTAAACATAGGGATGCACATGCATTAAAGTGGTAAATTTTTATTATGGATTTCCATTTTGTTAAAAAGTAAATAAATGCTATTAGATCTATGATTCAAAATGAAATAATTCAATAGCGATTACTTGTTTTCACATTGGAACGGTGTGAATACATGAAAACTAACCAAACAAAAAAATTATTGTAAGACAACTATTATCCATCTACTATGTAGTGGGATGTATGTAATTTGCAAAATATCTATCTAATTTGCAAAATATCTATACTGTTACAATTCTATATACAAATTCATGTGGAGAGATACACCGCCTTAAGATCAGAAGAAATCTTCAAACTGCCTTCCCTGGCAAGACACTTCAACAAATAGTCAATGACAATGTAAGACAACTATTATCCATCTACAAATATGTGTCTATTATTCATCTACAAATTAACTTAACAAATTCCCTTGATCTATTTATTAAGACAGACATTCTAAGTAACCTACATTCTCAGTTCTACTGGGAAACCTTTTAGTCAATAATGTTCTGGAGAATTTACGTTCATCGCACACATTGATACCAAGAACCATTATATAAGAACACTTTGGTGGGCTATATGGATGATACTAGGCCGTAAGATCTGAATCATTGTTAATTAACGACGACAGGTTTCAGATTAATATCACTTGCAACTGTAGATTAAAATAAATAATAAAATCAGAAATAACAGTAAACAAAGTAGTAGAAATAAGTTTCCTTTTAACACAAGACAAGGGCTTCAGTGTGTGTAACATTCAGATCATTGATAGAAATCTCACTGAAATCCGCTAAGATAAATGAATTATCATCATAAGCCAAACAATTTAAAATCTTCCGAAAAGAAAGAAATTTGATTTAACAAAACATTCAAATAATTAAGAAATTAAAAGCTTACAACGAATTTTGTAAAAAACCAATTTAAGGTGGAACGAAATAATTGGTGTGCTCGGACAGCCAAGGGTTTCATAATCAACTTCTGAGTAAATTCTCAGATCAGAAACTCTAGTCCACAAGTGTTTCGTCACAGCACACTGATCAAACTACAAAGTCCAATGATAATTTTCAAAAACATTACATACACAAAATTATCTATATCTATAATTTGAATGAACTACGTAAGCAAAAGTTGATACACACTGTATCCACACCTATAAAGAGCTGCAATCAGAACAAAATTTGCATTCTTCCAGTGAATTGAATACTAAAAATGTTGGTGGCGTTTCCAAGACCAAATGGTATGAAGATGAAACCACCAATCAGGATGACCACATCATAAATATGGCGTCCGAGCCATTATACCAGAAGGAACAATTTATCCCCCGGAATTGGTAATGGACGCAATGGAAAACAATGCACCTAATAGTTTAACTCTTATACAACGTTCATTCAAGCAATGTTCCTAATGACTTTATGCAAATGAAAATCATCTCTAATTATGGTGCTCAGTGGAAGGAGAAGTCGTTAAAATTGGAGGCTCACGGCGAAACCTTGTGGTTCCGTCCACTGCCCAAACACGCTCAAGTGCTTCATCTCATCATAACACCATTAATATATAAATTAGTACTCCATATAATACATTCACAGGTAACAAAAACCAGATGGCAACAGTAGCATTGTCAAGAACAAATGAACCGAATTAGAAGTACAAGCAACAACCAATTGAAGGACATTTGAAACAAGTGTTAAAAACTACAAGACAAAGGCTTCAGTGTGTGTAACATTCAGATCATTGATTAAGATCTCACTGAAATCCGCTAAGATAATTAAATTATCATCATAAGCCAAACTGTTTTCTCGAGCCAATTTAGCATAATTACAATACAAAAACCAATGGTACCTGTAACAGGGAGAGAGCCAACAAAATTCTTTTGGATAATGAAAATGGTCAGAAGAAAAAAACTAATTTTGGAAATTTTGGTGTGCTCGGACAGCCAAGGGTTGATAATCAAGTTCTGGATAATTACCCAGATCAGAAACTCTAGTCCACGAAATTGTCTCGTCACAGCACATACACAAAACCTAAAATATTGAATTCGAAAAAAGGAGAGAAGAGGAATCACAGAACATCACGATACATAAACTCTAAACAATAGTTCATAAAGGCAGAACTTTCAGGAAAATTCTGACTCGAAATCAATGCCAAGATGAACCCTAAGCGGCTATTCGATTACCCAAATGAGAGCGACGAAGAAGTTGCAATAGATGGGGCAATAGGTTTGATTAAATAGGCAGTGAAGAATGAAAGTGTCAAACACTAAATTAGGGTTTATGGATATTGGGCCGAACACCGATGCAAGAAATCTTGACTGGGCTGAAACTTAAAACCCAAATACATAATGAACAAATCGTTAATTTGTGATAAAAAAAATTGTAGAATTTTATAATAAGTAACTATAATTTTAAGTTTAAGCAAACGAGCTTAATAAATAATCTCATAGATTTTTACTCAAAAACTCTGCTCATTTTAAAATTTTATTAACCATTAAATAATTATTATAATTTCCATACATATTTTTACTATATTTTACGTTATGCAATATCCACAATACACATATTTATTCTAAATAACTAGCATTTTTTTAATAAATAAAATTTAAAATATATATTATATTTTAATTAAAAATAATAATTAATATATATTTTAAAACAGAAATTACATTTTAGATAATGATAAGCAGTTTGTACCCGTGATTGAAAGGCTTTTTTAAAGTATTGTAGAAGTACGAGGTTTGCTCCAAAGTGTTTTGAAAGCCAAGTTGGTATTAAAGGAAAACGGCAATTGCTTCCTACACCATATCCAATCACGGGAAAAACCGAAAATACCCTTAGAAAAATAGGGTACATATAAAATTACATTTCGGACTCCCTTTTCCAGAACACAATAATCTCTTCCGAATAATTTTTTTTGGAATGTATTATTTTCAGTTCCAGATTTTTTTATCCTGAATGGGATTTTGATTTTTTTTTTCAGATTTTTATATCCGAAACACAAAAATATTTTCCGGATTTATTTTTCCATAATGCATTATTTTCAATTTCGGATTTTTATTTTCGAATTAAAGGGTATTTTCAGAGTTTTTGAAATTATGTTGGGTGCAGGTTCAAAAGTGTTGGGTGCAGGGAGCATTTGCCAAATCATAATCTGTTAGAGGAGTAAGGCCCACTAGACAAAACAAACAGCCCCTATGGATGAAGGACAACATAACAAAATAGGGTGATATTTGTAGTAAAAAGTAATGGGCTCCAGACTATAGCCCAAATTTTGGTAACCTAAAGCATCACTATATAAGGGATGCTAATTGCGTAAATAAAGGGACACAAACTTTTACCCTAGTATCTTTTTCCTGAGTATTGGTTAATTTGGTAGTTATTGTAGCTTACTCTATCATTGGTGCTTTCATTGTCTTCCTCCATGCCTCCCAAGCTGATCTCCAAGGAATTGGAAGACCTCTTTCAGGCCATCCAGGACCGCCTCACATCCATTCAGTCTCAACTGGAGACTAATGAAGCTCGCTAGACCAATCTTGAGGCACGGAATAATTCCCTCCACTCTTCCCTCACTCTGTTACAGGACCAGGTTGCTACTTTTCCTCATATTCAATCATCACCTTTAACTAATTCACATGACCACACAACCACCGTATCCCCACCTCCACCAACACTTAGACTACCCAAACTGCAGCTCACGTTTTTTGAAGGACCGGAACCCCTAGACTAGTTATTCCAAGCATAACAGTACTTTAATTTTTATCATATTTCCCCAGAAAACAAATTATCCATGGTTCCTTTTCACATGAAAGGGGAAGCTCTTAGCTGGTTTAAATGGATGCACCAAAATCATCTCATTACTGATTGGCCTTCCTTCACTTGTTCCTTGGAATTACGTTTCGGCCCTGCCTCCTATACAAACCATCAAGCTGAACTTTTCAAACTACACCAACAAACCATAGTTACGGACTACCAAACCATATTTGAGAAATTATACAATTGTGTCTATGGCTTGAGTCCTAAAACCATCCTTAACTGTTTCATATCAGGTCTCAACCCTGAGACCAGGAGAGAACTTTCAATTCTGAACCCCTATTCCATATCACAAGCTATTCCTAGCTAAGCTCATTGAAGACAAAGTCAAAGATTCCAAACCTCGACAAACCCGACCCCCTCCATACACCACTGTTTTTAACCCCATCAACACCCCCACCAGTCGTGCTCAGACCACACCTAATACCCTCCCAATTAAACGCCTTACCCCCACCTAGATGCAAGAGCGTCGTGCTCTTGGCTTGTGTTATAACTGTGACGAGAAATTCCTTCCAGGCCACAAATGCTCCACCTCACGTTTTCTTTTACTTTTAGAGGATACATATCCTATCATTGAAATCCTAGATGACCCTCCTGATCCCACCCACACAACAGACATGGTCCACTTTCACCTATCCCCCCACGCTCTTACAAGAAATTTTTCCCCTCAAACACTAAAATTCCAAGCCCTCATCCACAATTTACCAGTCACCGTTCTCATAGACTCTGGCAGTTCCCACAACATCCTTCAACCTCGCATTGCTAAACACTTACACTTACCCATTCAACCCAATCCACCTTTTAGAGTCATGGTAGGAAATGGTGCCTTCATAACATGCCAAGGCATTTGTCCTGCTATACAGATATCTATCCAAACTGCGATTTTCACTATCCCCTTCTCTCTCCTCCCTATAGAGGGTGTTGACGTAGTTCTTGGAATTGAATGGCTACGCACATTGGGCCCCATTCAAGCAGATTTTTCTATACCCAGTATTGCCTTCACTTACCTCAATACACATATCACCCTCACAGCCACAACCTCACCAACCCCAATCCAAGACACTTACCATCAAGTTTGCCATAGCATTGCCACTAACACCATTGCTTCTATTCATTTTTTGTCGGTTGATACCCATTCCCCTTCCCCAATTCCCATATCCCTAGAATCTAGCATGCAAACACCCTCATCCTTATTGTACCAATTACCCCAATCCATTCAAATGATTTTACGTAAACACCAGTCAATATTCAAACCACCACATGGTCTTCCCCCACCACGCCCCCATGACCACCATATCCCCCTCTTACCCAACACTGGCTCGGTTAATGTGCGCCCATACCGTTACCCCCACTCTCACAAAAATACCATCACCCAATTAATTGCAGAGATGTTGCAGGACAGGTTCATCAAACCCAGTAACAACCCATTTTCTTCCCCAATACTGCTCATCAAGAAGAAAGATGGCACATGGCGCTTTTGTGTTGATTACAAAGCACTCAATCCAGTCACTATACGTGACCGTTTCCCTATACCTACTATTGATGAATTGCTAGATGAAATGGGGTCTGCTACAATTTTTACCAAGATTGACTTATACTCAGGGTACCACCAAGTTAGGCTCAACCCCACTGACACTCACAAGACAGCTTTCAAAACCATGGATGGTCATAATGAATTCCTAGTTATGCCTTTTGATTTAACTAATGCTCCCTCCACATTTTAGGCAGCCATGAATGATCTCCTACGACCCTTCCTTAGGTGGTTTGTTTTAGTTGTTTTTTATGACATTCTCATTTATAGCCCCACATTGCAGGATCATTTGACACATTTAGATATTATTCTGAAATTGTTACAAACACAATTATTCTTTGCTAAGCTTTCGAAATGTAGTTTTGCTACCTCGACAGTCAGTTACTTGGGCCACATCATTTCCCCAGCTGGAGTGACCCCTGACCCAGAAAAAATAAAGGCAATCATAGATTGGCCACAACCACAGTCACTCACGGCTTTACGCGCATTCCTCGGCCTCATCGGATTCTACAGAAAATTTATTCGTAATTACGCCACTCTTGTCGCTCCTTTCACCGATTTATTACATTGTCAAAGATTCACATGGCCACAGACGGCCCAAATGGCATTTACAACATTGAAAGTGGAAATAGCAAAGGTCCCTAACCTACATCTTCCTGACTTCGCCCAACCTTTTGTTGTAGATACTAATGCATCCGCAGTCACTGTAGGAGCGTTCCTCAGCCAAGCCAGTCACCCAATTGCCTTTTTTAGCAAAAAGATGTGCCCCCGTCTCCAAGCAGCATCAATGTATGTGAGAGAGATGTATGCCATCACAAAAGCGATAAAGAAATGGCGTCAGTACTTGTTAGGGAATCATTTCAAAATATACACAGACCAAAAGAGCCTCAACACACTGCTCTCACAAACAATACAAACACCAGAACAAAAGAAATGGACAACAAACTCCAAGGATATGATTTTCAGATAATATACAAACCTGGAAAAAACAGCGTTGTGGCTGATGCACTCTCCCGCCAGGAACCGCCAACTCTCTTAGTGTTGTTGGTCGTATCATCCCCGATCCGCACCATATTTAAAGAACTACAACAGTTCTTCACCACCACAGAGGGCACCAATTTGTTATGATCGTTCACCAACAACCAACCATTGCCCAATCAATTTTCCACCAGTCAAGGCATACTCTTCTTCCGCAATCGGATCTTCCTTCCTCAAGTTCATGATTTCCGCAGGCGTATCATCAGTGAATTTCATGATTCCCCAACAGGGGGACATTCAGGTTTAAAACCCACACTGACAAAGATAGCTGCCTCCTTCTACTGGCCAGGTCTCACAAGAGATACCAAGGAATTCATACAACACTGCTCGGTGTGCCAGCAGAATAAGTACCTGCCAAAAAAACCACAAGGATTAATCCAGCCACTACCTATACCCCATCAAGTATGGGAAGACATCTTTGTGGATTTTATAACTCACTTACCGGCATTTGCTGGCCATACCGTGATTTGGGTGATCTGTTGTCGCCTTTCCAAATACGCTCATTTCTTGGCTTTACCCACTCATTACACGGTCGAGAGCCTCGCACAACGCTTCTCCGCCGAAATTTGTCGTTTACACGGTCTCCCCACTAGCATAGTGTCGGATCGAGACCCCATCTTCACTAGCACCTTCTGGCGCAACCTGTTCAAAGCCCAAGGAACAAAACTGCAATTCAGTTCATCATACCACCCTCAAACCGATGGTCAAACAGAGGTTGTGAATAGGGGATTAGAAGCTTACCTCCGCTGTTTCGCCAATCACCACCCCCATTCTTGGTAAAAATTCCTCCACCTCGCAGAGCTATGGTACAACACGTCCTACCATTGCTCCATTGGCACTTCTCCCTTCCACGCCTTATATGGATGGCCACCGCCCACCACCGTCGACATGCTCCATTCATCACGCACGGGAACCACGGTTTCGGAACTCCTACAAGAGCACACACTCGTCCTTCACCACTTGAAGTTGAACCTCCTCCGCACTCGCCAAAGCATGCGGGCACAGGTGGACAACCACCGCTCAGATAGGTCCTTTGCCATTGACGACTGGTGTGGCTTCGTCTTCAAACGCACCAACAACACCCAAGCTCTCTCCCCGTTTTTCTGGCCCGTATAGGATCGTACGGCGCATAGGCACGGTGGCCTACAAACTCCAACTTCCGTCGTCGTCACGTATACATCCAGTATTTCATGTTTCGCTGCTCTAACAGTTTAAAGGGCTACCTCCTGGAAGTGTTTCTAACTCAACAAATAACCCCACAACACTTTTAGATCCCCCCACTTCTGCAAACCTCTCACTGCCCAAATGTCATAAGCCCAGACCTCGTCAATGCACCTTCAAACTTTGAGGACAAAGTTGAGTGTCCAGCGGATGGCAATGTTAGAGGAGTAAGGCTCACTAGACAAAACAAACAACCCATATGGATGAGAGACTACATAACAAAATAGGGTGATGCTTGTAGTAAAAAGTAATGGGCTCCAGACTATAGCCCAAATTTTGGTAACCTAAAGCATCACTATATAAGGGATGCTAATTGCGTAAATAAAGAGACATAAACTTTTACCCTAGTATCTTTTTCCTGAATATTGGTTAATTTGGTAGTCATTGTAGCTTACTCTATCATAATCCCAAACCTTCTTCAAGTCGGCTTCGAGTTTTCGGATGTCGACATGAAGTTGCAGACTTTTGTCGTTCTCGGTTTAGTAAGTCATCGTCTTGTTGGGCAAGATTTGCTTTAAACCATTATTCGAGATTTGCAACTCTTTTTCTTTGACATGAGCAGCTTCGAGTCGGGACCAAGTGAATCCATGTTAAGCTTTAGCCAAGCAACCTCGACCGCTAGATCTTTATTCTGATCAACCAAGGTATTGTTGGCTTCAAGGACGACTTGTAAAGAGGACGCCAACTCTGCCAACTGAGCCTTCAAAGTGTCATTATCGGTGCTCACCATCTTTCGTTAGTCGAAACTCATGTGTTTGTCGATAAACATAGCACGAGCACTCAACTCCATGAAGGCATGTTGAAGCTCGAAGTGAGTAGCCAACATGTAATACTCTTGATCCAGGTTATTGAGTGAGATGGTGACTTTTTTGCACAAGTGCATGTCCCTCTAGAGGAAGTCATTATTGGGAGCACTCAACCCCACCTCTGCCTCTCGGAGAGGCTTTGTTTCCACCTCTACCTCTAAGTGAGGTTACTTGGCGGACTTCCCCGAAGATGACTTGTTAGGATGATGGCGTGGCATCACATCCTTGCCCTTCCTTTTACGAGCTTTCTTAGCAAGGTTGATGGGGGGAAGCTCTTCGGGTGCGGGGTTTGTCAGCTTCAGATGAAGGGCTCTCAGCTTGCGCTCCTTGAAAAAGTCTTTGAAGAAGTTCTTGCTGTCAAAGTGATCCATTGAAGACACAATAGCTGAAAGAAAGAATAGTGAAATGAACGTCAAAGTGCAAAAAAAAAAGAAAAATTGAGGAGAGATATACCCTCAAGGTCAAGAAGTTTGGTAAAAGACATATACGTCTGCAACAACCGTCGAGTTGGGATGGGAAAGCTTGTCCAAAATTGACAAAGTCTCAAAGTCTTCATGGGTCACGACAACCTCGGCCACACACGGAACCATGCCATATCACAAGTCCAGTAAAAGAGGAATTGGGGAGTATGTCCGTCATAGAAAAATTGACGACCTTCTTTCCCAACCACAACTTTAAGAAAGCCTTCTTTAAAGTTCTTGTAAGAAGAAGTGAAAGAGGCAAAAATACAAGTTTTATCTAACTTTTTTTTTTCTTAAGCCAAATAAAACATTTTTAGATAAAATTTACTCTCTATTTTTAAATACATCCATTACATTTTGCATTAATTAATTACTTCATCTTGAATTTATATTCTTAAATTTATGTA
>Ga0123342_1008364_pt1 | contig 13070 bp, 8 predicted proteins | sample Turbeawhitnodule_FD_89960 | JGI IMG/M metagenome (GOLD analysis project Ga0123342, IMG submission 89960) | Root nodule microbial communities of legume samples collected from Mexico - Turtle bean Mexico white nodule | ecosystem: Host-associated > Plants > Roots > Nodule | place: Mexico: Nepantla...
AAGGAAATAAGAAAAGGCAAAAGCTTATAGCAACTGATTGAACGTAATTGCACAAAATTGCAAAACTGATCTTATTCATTTTGATTTACTCGATCATATATATAATAAAATTACAATTACTGTAAGCTATCAAATAAGAATACTAACAAGCCTATAAACTGACCATTAATGCAATATAAGGGTAAAATAGTTTAAGAGTAATAAAATCATAATTAATAATAATAAAATCAGAATTAATAATCAACAGTATTTGGTCTCAAATAATCTAATTCAACATAAGATGTTAAGTCAATAAGCATTTGTATGATTGCTCAAAATGTCGATTTAAGGATATTCAATAGTATATCATGAAACAATTACACATATATATTGATTAATTGAGAAAACCCATGCATTAACTTCACTTCCAGGTTGTTTGAACAAGTAACCATCAATTAAGCAACATTCACTATTTGAAATAGGAAAAAGTTTACTAAATCCCCCTTGCTTAAGCCACAATATTATCTCCCAAGTGATATGTCATATCGCTTGAGTGACACACCAACGTTTGAGTGATATACTTTTGAAGGAAAGAGAATTGATGGGATACCTTTCTTATCGAGTTGCAAACATAATTATTGAGCACAAGACTCACTTATACTTAGCATAATCTCACCACCTCAACAATACTTCATTGTTTGAGCAACCACAACCATAAAAATTAAAAGGAAAAGAAAATTGTTTTGGAACCTCTGTTACTTAAAAATTTATACCATAAAGGAATGTTATCACTTGAGCAATCAAGTAGATACTCAAATGATAGTATTATACACCTAAGTTAATAATCCTTATTTAAACATTGTTCAAACCACAACTCAATAGTTAAATAAAATATGCAAAAATCCTTATTTAAACATTGTTCAAACAACAACTCAATAGTTAAATAAAATATGCAAAAATAATAAATTTACAAAATTATAGTGAAATCCAGAATTGGTGCTCTTCAAACAAATTAGTCTATATACAATTATTTAATATAGTTTGCATGTTATAACTCCATTTCACCATTCAAAACAATTAATATGTTAAAACCTAAGAAAACCTTAATAACCAAATCAAACCAAATCATCTAAATTTTGAATATGTACCACTTAGACAATTTCAGTATTAAATGTATTCTATTTCTTGGATGAAACTCATATAATTCAAAATAGTTCCCATTGATCATTTGACAATTGCTTGTTTACAAAATAGTAAGCAAAAATTTAACTGAAAACACAACAAACTCCTAAAACCCAAGAGAACATAACTAAATAAACTAAAACACTCATAAGAAAATAATTGAAACAACCACTTAAATTAAGAATATTTAGAAATCTGTAAAAAAAATAAGAATAAGATTCCTTAATAACTTTTTAGATGGTAGCGTCTGCAGGAGAAAAAAGATGAAACAAATCTCAGAATCTTAGACAAATAGTCGAAAAAAACTTAGAGAAAGACTTCCAGAAAATAAAAAAAAAATATGGAAATAAAAAAAAATCTCACCAACCTAACAAAAATTAAATAAACTTTCAAATTTGAAACTTAGAAACGAAAAACATAATTAAAAATAAAATACATAAAAATATAATCAATCAAATTCTTTAATAAGAAATAGTTATCAATAAAATTAATAAGTTGAACAATTCCTTTAAAAAGAATACAATTCTATACCAGTGTATGAATTGATCTAATATAATTTTTAAAAAATCCACTTCTAGTCTTGTAAATGTGCAATTCTAGTTCATACAAAAAATGAACTTCGCATTTGATTCTTTTGATTTACAAAATTAAGCAATTATAATTTATGACTAAAAATATTGATATATTTGTGAGTAATAACAATGTTAGTTACTTATTCATATTATTGATAATCATATTTAATAATAAATTGAAGATATTATTTTTATTAACTAATATTAATATGACATAAAAGATAGTTTGGTTTGGAACATTAAAAGACAAAATGGGTGATGTAGGTTTTGTCCATAGAGAAGGGTCCCAAGGCATGAGAGTGGTAGGAATTGGATTGAAGTTTTGTCATGACACGTTTGTAGTCCCATGTGCTATCCTTCCCTTCATATTCTAATTCCTCTCAACTGTAAACTAAACCCTACTCATTATCCCCTCCACCTATTCCCTTTCCTTTCTTTTCATTCTTAATCCTTTCCACCAACCAAACCATTCTTCTCACCATTAAACCTACCATGCATGCCCTCTTTCACACCTCTCATTCATTAATCTCAAACTCATTCCTCTGATTTATACGAGTTGAAATTAGTAATCTAGTAAATTTTACTGTTGTTTTTTAATTTTTTTAATATTTTTAGTTATAAATAAATTATTTTTATAATATTTATTTGATTGTAATTATTGATATAACTTTTTGAATAAAAAGATTGTAAAAAAAAAATCATTTTAGGAATGTAAAAAAATAAGAAAGATAAATAATTTGCTTCTCATTTGTGACTTGACGGTTTAAAAAGTTGATGACTAGTTGACCAATCAAATTCAACCTATTTTATTATCCTTAATTAATTTTTATTTTATTTTATTTAATAACAGAAATCGTAACAAAATATGTACAAGAAAAAATAATTCTCAATGTAAGATATCAAATACCATTCTGCATGCAGGCTAGCCAACACTGTGATTGCATATTTTTCTTATCCTTTTCAACTAAATCAAACACAAGACACGTGCGTTGTTAATTAATAATAATTTATTTCCTAAAAATATATGATAATAATTTATATGATCCAGTAACTTCTCTAAAATATTTTTAAATCATTTAATTTGTATGTCATAACATAGTCTTGTGAAATATATTATATGATAAATTGTTTAAAGAAAATCAAATTCTTTGAAAAAGTAATATTTTAAACCACGTGCTTTTAACAATGATAATATATCTCATTATATGCGATTCACCAAACGAGTTAATTTTTCACACAAAAAATCTAGAACTAATTACTTTAAATTTGTAATTATTTATATATATATATATGTTATTTTTTTTAAAAGAAAGAGAAAAGACAAAAAGACAATAGTGTTTTTGGTTTATATATTAAGACCGTGCTCACTAATATAAGTAAGTTTTGTTTCTATTTCCATCCCAATTATTTGAATGAACCTTTTTTTTATTGATATTAAGAATTCATTAATTCAAATTAAATTTGGAAGAAATTAATATTTTTTTTATAAATGAATTTATTCTTAATTTACTTTTAATTTTGTATGAGAACTATTTTTTTGCCATGAAAAATTAACTACTTCACCTTTTCTCAGTGCCACTCATCACTGATCTTCCCTAATTAAAATCCTTTGACCTGTTTTTTATTTCTCTCTTCCAAACGCTGCCTACATCCTAATATCACTGTCACTACACAACACCAACAGTAACAACACACATTAACACTCTTACACTACAACAATACAAACAAAGCCACTGTTCTCACTCTGGTTTTTGATTTTGAAATTGTGGTTAGTTAGGGTTCTTCTTCTTCTTCTTGTATGAGGTTGAGGCATCGCTAAACAGATCTGTGATGGCGAGCACCCACATTGGGAATGCCGGAGAACCCGACGCTAAGTCCTTCAAGCCTCGCCCCAAGAAACCCTCCGACGACTTCATCACGCTCTTTCACGGCTCCGATCCGGTTCGCGTTGAGCTCACGCGCCTCCAGAATGAACTCCGAGGCATCCGCCATTTCTTCAACTTCAATTTCACTAACCAACTTCTTCTCAACGAAAAATAAAACATCGTATCATATACCTGTTCATTCGTGTGTGCAAGGAGTGTGCTATGTTCAAATTGACTAAAACACCGAAATTAAATAAATAATTGATTCTTCTCAGTTTTTCTATCACGAGCTTGATGAAACTAAGCTTAGAACAAGTTAATTAAAAATGCACTTGCTTTATTTAGTTTGATTATTTGTGTCACGTGTTTTCTTAACTCTGGATTAGCTGGTTTGCAGAGAAGGATAGGGAGCTTGGGGATGCACTTGCGGAAATTAAGTCATTGAGGAATTCGGAGCGTCTTAAGGAAAAGGGGGTTGAAGAGGTATCTTCTCTCTTGAATTCTCTATATGCTGTAATCTGCTTTGTAATTTTTCAGAAAAGAAAATTGTAGTTTTTATTAACTTGTAAGATGGAAATGGGATAGTGTCTATCTCGGTGAACCGTCAAATTAGGCATTTCTGATTTTCTTAATTAAGTGCTCAATTGGTCAGTAAAAGATAATAGGTCCTTTGATTATTTGTTTTCATACAGTGAGTTTAATGTCTATTTGGCTGGTGAATTTGCTTAAAACTATTTTCTTATTATAGAAGCCGAGCAGCAATAAATTTAAATCAATTGAGCTTGAAGTATATAATGCATAAAAATCTTCGAAAACTAAGATGATAGACGAGGAAGATGTATTATTAGTGGTGTGAAAATTCTGTACTATTTGCTTCTCATGTGTTTGTAAGTTTTTTCAAGGTCCAGGATAAGCTCTTTTTTTTTTTTTAGTTATATTTTATTCACAAGAAACCTAGGTATTTTGTGGTATGAACAAGTATTCCCTCTAAGGCAATAAACTACTACATTTTTTTGTTTTCCTTGTTGTCTTTGACAAAGCAAATCAATGCACTACTGTATACATTCACTTCAGAATGTTCTCATCTCTCGAACTACATAATCCTTTGACTTGAAGTATAAATGTTGGGAGGCTTTTACTGCGTGGAGTCTGCATGCAATAAGATTTTGGTAGTTAAACAAATTCCATTTTTTACAACGTCTTTTAATTTTGTTTAATCATCTCAGCTGACAGATGAGCTGAACAAGGTGGATGAAAAGCTAAAAGCTGCTGAAGTTCTTCTGGAAAGTAAGGTAGTACTAGTAGTTACACTAGTTATTACCTCATTGGATTTTTTTTCTTCATTTCTTAATAACCATTATTTCAGTGCAACTTAATGCTAGTAATATGATTGACAGAACCTTGAAACAAAAAAAATCAATGAAGAGAAGAGGGCAGCACTGGCTGCACAATTTGCTGCAGAAGCCACACTTCGAAGAGTGCATGCTGCACAGAAAGATGATGAAATGCCTCCTATTGAAGCTATTATTGCGCCCCTGGAGGCAGAGTTGAAGCTTGCTAGGATGGAGGTACATTTTGATTACTATGTTATGCATTGAATTGATTTTTAGCTGGGATTGGATGGTAGTTAATTCAGTTATTTGATGTCCCATGGATGTCTCATTTAATGATCAGAATCAAGTGTAAAGGGGTATATATTGTTTATCCTTGCTGCTATATTTTTTAGGTGGCAAAGCTGCAGGATGACAACAGAGCACTTGATCGGCTAACCAAATCAAAGGAGGCTGCACTTCTTGAGGCTGAGAGAACGGTTCAGATTGCTTTGGCAAAAGCATCCTTGGTTGATGATCTGCAAAACAAAAATCAAGAGCTAATGAAACAGATTGAAATATGCCAGGTTTCTGATTTCTTTTAATTTACTTGTGCTTATACTTGCTAGTAAGGTACGTATATTTTTCATACTTAACGATTGGAATACAAAATTTAGTGAAGTATTTTACTCTCTTACGTTAGGAGGAGGGCAAAATCTTGGACAAAATGCTTCGGCAAAAGGTTGCTGAAGTTGAAAAGCTAACCCAAACTGTTCGGGAGCTTGAAGAGGCAGTCTTGGCTGGTGGGGCTGCTGCTAATGCTGTCCGTGATTACCGGCGTAGAGTGCAAGAGATGAATGTAATTATTACCGTTCTTTAGATTGTAATCATCATATATACTGTTTCTTGTTTTGAGTCTGTTGCAGATGCTCTTAGCTGCTTATAAGTTCTAACCTTCAAAGTTGACATAGGGGGAAAGGAAAATTTTAGAGCGGGAAGTAGCTCGTGCCAAAGTTACTGCAAACAGGGTTGCGACTGTAGTTGCAAATGAGTGGAAAGATGCTAATGATAAAGTGATGCCTGTGAAGCAGTGGCTAGAAGAAAGAAAATTTTTCCAGGCATGTAAACTGCTCTGAAATTGCTTTTGCTTTGTCTTTTGAAAGTTATTTGAATATTTCTGGTAGCAGATGTTCACTAAATACTCCTGTTGATTGATGTTTTCAGAGTGTCATGTACTAGATATTTCATTTTTCCTGTTCTAATCTTTGACACTAGTCTTCTTGGTTACACTGTGGTTAGATGTTTATATTTCTCATGCCAAGGTTAGAGGACCACTGACTAGTAAAGAGGGTAGTCAGTCATAAGTGGAAAAACTGTAAGAGAGGCTGAGAGATATTTGTGAAGTTATGTAATTTATTTTCAGCCATAACATAAATGCTAGAAGGAAGTTATTTGGTGGCCCATAAATTAGATGAAGTTGTTTAGGCTTTATTGAAAACATGAACAATTACATCATTTTGTAGGGTGAAATGCAACAATTACGTGATAAATTGGCTATAGCTGAGCGTACTGCAAAAGCAGAGGCACAAATGAAGGTGCATAATGTTTTATCTGACTCCAAACACTTGATTCTTATTGAAAAGCTTATTCTAAAATATTTAATTGATTTCACAGGAAAAATATCAATTGCGCTTCAAAGTTTTGGAAGAAAGGGTTAAGACATCTAATGGTAATTCCAAATTCACTGTATCAGATGGAAGAAACATTGCCACTGGGCCTTCACGGAGACAATCTTTTGGTGGAGCTGAGAGTATCTCTTCATCTTCTTCCAATGGATATCTATCGAGGAAAACCTCAATTTCAAGATCAGGGTCTCTAAGATCAAATAGTGCTAATGTGTTACTAAAAAATGCCAAACTTTCATCTAGATCGTATGATGGTGGTAGTAGAAACCTGGAGAGAGAGAGGCCAACCTCTGATGCAAATCGGGTAGATAACATGCCAACAAACACCAATAATCAGACCATCACCAGTGAGACTATTACTACACATAAGGAGAGCGCAAATGGCATTCCGGTAAAAAAATCTAAAGCAGAAAATGAAGACTGTGTTTCAGGAATGCTGTATGACATGTTGCAAAAAGAGGTTATATCTCTTAGGAAAGCTTGTCATGAAAAGGACCAGACTCTTAAAGATAAGGATGATGCCATAGAGGTATCCTCTCAATTCATAAATAAGATACGGATTCCATTTTTTCCCTTGTCTAATTCAATTTTTTCTTTTTAATGTTGGAAGATGTTGGCAAAAAAGGTTGATACATTGAACAAAGCTATGGAAGTTGAGGCCAGAAAAATGCGTAGGGAAGTTGCTTCTATGGAGAAGGAGGTTGCCGCAATGCGGATAAGCAAGGAACATAATCATAGGGCACGATCAAGTGCTCCTAGAGCGGCTGTAAATTCCCAGACAATTTCTACCAGGTCAAATTTCTATATATTTTCTTCTTTATTGTGATACTGTTTCTTTTATTCTTCATTGTTTAGTATAAAAAGAAAATTATTACTTGAACATGGTTATCCCTTTCAAAATCTAGGATTTGGGTCTTCTGGATTGGTGTCTATAGAGCCAAATTTAGGTGCACCGACCCTGCACTTCTAAGGATATTGATATCAAAATGTATGAAGCCAATATGAATTTTTAAAAAGGAAATCCTGCTGTTTATCATAACTGAACTTAAGCTGGTGCCCATTACCTTTTCTAATTGCATTGGAACTGATACCTATTTTGCAATTCTTCACGTACTTGAATAACCACCCTGCCTAATCTGGTTCCAGTTACACATTAAGATAACTGATACAGTTTTATCCTGGTATAAAACAAAGGCTGGTATCTTAAAAACGTAGTTTTACTGTAAGCCTCTCATCAAGGGATAACCTAGTATGTTGCGGTGTTGATGGTTAATTTTTATGGACATTCACAGCACTTCTCATTGGATTTTCAGGAGTGCACGTAACTTTTAACCAAATCTCATTGGCAGTGAGTGCCTGTGATCCTGTGTAAGGAATTCTTCCCCCCGTGCGGAACAGAGTTGTTGATTTATTATTTTTTATTCTCTTTTCCCTATCTCCTGTATTCATGCTTTCTCGGCCCCAGGGGTAAGGTGTAAAGAAGGAACCTTGTGTTTTTGTAGGGAATCCATGTCCTGTGTACATCTTTTTGTATACCATCTTCAGAAAGAAAACTTAGAATTAGTTGCTCCACGTGATTTGTTGAAGTATCTGAATATAGCTTAATCTGGATTGATTCTACTCTAAACTGGATTTGAAAATTTCTTTGTTTTCACCAAATTCTTAGGAGAAAAAATTCATGCAGCTCATGTTCACGTTTGGGTTTTAAAAGCAAAAGCTGTCGGACATTCTCATTTATGGCAACAAAATCTAACCAAGGTACCATTTTGTACTTTTATAAGACCAGGGTCTGCTATTGACCTGAGTCAGAAGTCTTTAGTGATAAAGCATTATCCTCACACAAGAAGAATTTTTCACTGAAATAGCAGGGTTTTTTTCTTTCTCACATAGCAAAGTGTGCAATATATTTACACAGATAGCACGGTTTCTGTCCGAATTCTGACCTGTGATTGGTTGCAATATCGCCGGAATACGAGTCGGAATCGGTTCCCAGAAAAACCGAATTCAGAGCTGGGTTTTCTATTGTTTTTATTTTTTTTTTAACTTTTAAAATATCGGGGGAGGAAAAATTGTGGAAAATAAACAAATAAAATATTAATGGTTTCAAATTAATTAATTTGAGGATTTTTTTTTTAAAGTGTATAAATATAAAAAAAATAAAAAATGAAATTGAGAAAGTTAATTTAATATAGTAATATGTCGGTAATAGAAATTTGTAAAAGTAATTAAGTACAATTTATTTAGAAATAAGGTAAAATAATATTTTTGAAAAATAATTAAGTTAAGAAGTAATTAATTTGAAGGAAAAAGGTTGAAGATTTTTTTTTAAGAAAATTCAATATATTTACAAGTAATTATGTAGGTTTATTTTCAATTTAAAATTATAATATGAGTAGGTGCTTGTGTATAAATACAAAATCTTATTTGGGAAATGTTAAAATTAGTAAAAATAATTGGTTAAATTTTGGACTTGATAAATGAATGGATTAATTTTTATTAAATGAATGAGGTGAATATTTTATGCATTGTGTAATAGTGTTTTTGACACGCAAATGTGGGAATGTAAAATAGTGAAGAAAGAAGTTAAGAAAAAATTGGGTTTAATTAAGACATTGAAATAATAGGTGAAAAACACATTATATCATTACCAACAACGCCAAAAGTTCATCATGTCACTAACTTTGTGACCCAGGACAATGAATTTGAACAACATAATAAGCATTCACAAATACTTTTCTATATATTAAAAATGTCAATTAAAATAATGGGGTTGTTATTGCATAGGGTGTTTCTTTCTGCAGCCTTACATTTTTTTAAAAAAATAATCAAATTATCTTTGACAGTTTTGGATAATTCTTGAATAAGGGGTGTTTTGTAAGTAAAAGATGTTTCCAAAATAAGAAGGCTGATTCTCCCTGCACCCAACACATTTTAACTCGCACCCAATCACATATAAGAAAAAAACAAAATTAACCTTAATGAATTTCAGAATACCACCCAACCCTATTCTTCTTCTTCTACCTTTGTGCGTGAAGCAGCTATCGCAGCCACCGTGAGCCATCTTCTTCTCCATTCGTTTGCAACCACCGTGAGCCACCTTCTTCTTCATTCGTTTGCAGTCACCGTGACCTTCATTATCGCAGGCACAGCAGTAGCCGCGACGGAGAGCTTCTGAAGTCGGAGAAGGAAACATCATCGAAGGAACCATCAAGGTACGTCATGCCTACCGGATATTTTTATCCGTAATTCACTATTGCGTTCCGCATAAATTTTTCTATAATTCATTATTGCATTCCGGATATTTTTATCCGTAAGTGATTAGTGGCTTCCGAATATTTTTATCCGTAATGGACTTTTGACTTGCGGATATTTTTATCTGTAATACACTTTGGACTTTTGACTTCCAGATATTAATATCCGTATTGAAAATTTTGACTTCTGGATATTAATATCCATAGTGAAAAAAACAGACTTCCGGATTCTGATATCCGGGACCAGCTGAGCTCGAACAAAAACCAGAAACGATTGAAAATTGATTACTTACTTCATTAACTTGGCAAACGAAGCTTACACTGAATGTGTGTGCACAATGAATGTAACCTCCTCTTTTGCACCTCAAAGCAAAGCTTCACATAACAATGAACTTCCTCTACCTCACTATACAATAATTTTCAAAGTGAAGAAGACAAGGGCATGATGGGATTTTAAAAAGTTCGTCGGGTGCCAATCACAATTGATCGGGTGCAGGAAGTAATTGCCAAATAAAAAATCTGAAAGGCAAAAAAACCATTACGAAATATCCTTTCTGAAAGGCAAAAGAAAAATCATTTCCAAATAACATTTAAATAAACACCTTTAATAACAAAGCTTAAAATAACAACAAACATGCTACAAACATAGCAACTACAACAACAATTATAAATGATCACCCATAAATTACTTTCCACTACTATTGCACCATGTTCCATAATCCACATTTACTTGTTTTGTCATCATTATATTCACAAAAAGTGACATAGTATTTGATCTAAGAAATTGGGAATGCCACCAAATCATGTTTTACACATCTTCATCATTTGAAACAAAAACAAAATGGTAAGTTTTTCAAGAAGGTACAGTGACACATGATAAATAAATTCATAACTTCTCGACCCTGAGTTTACAACAATTCACTCTCAATAATCCTCTTATATGTTTAAGCGTAATACCATTTGGGAACCTACACAATGTAGACATCTCACCCTCATAATCAACTGAGGCACAAAAGGAATTGTAAGCATTCATTTCATCAATGTGAAGCATTTTGACTACTATAAATTTTAAATTACACACCCTTCCACTCATCCAACTACACTCTTTTATACTATACGTACTAAAGGTGAGATAAGATGTAACTCTAACATGCATTGAGTGGTTGGGGTGACTCAAGACATGTGTCATCAAGTAAACACACACTAGGTCATGTAAATAACAATTGTCAACTTTAATGAAAATGTGTGCCAAAAAGGTGACCCTGTACGAGATATTACCCTCACATTCATTAGGTGGTTGGGACTGTAACATCCATACTTTTAAAAATAACTATATTAATTATTTTATCTTTACTAAAATAAGAGTTAACAAATCTTACGCTCTAATAATGTGATTATATTCTATTTAAAAAATATATTGTATTCTAGATAAATTTTAAACGTTAGAAAACAAATCAAATACTTTTTAAAAAACATTGTGGTCAAATGAATAAAAAATATTATCCAAACATTAAAAGAAGATAAGAATTAAAATAATTTGTCCTTATACGTGTGTGGGGTGGGTAAAAGCTAAAAAGGGTTAAAAAAAATAGAAGGAAGAAAATAAAGGGAGGAAAGAGAGAGATGAGAGATATAAGGGAGATATAAGAAAGTGAGAGAAGGAGAAAGGAGAAAAAGAGAGTGAGAGAAAGAAAGGGAATTGGAGGAGCGAAATTTTGAATTTTCTAGAATTCTAATCTACACCTCAAATGTAAGGGGGAATGTAGTTAAATTCTTTTTATATTAATCATAATAAATTATTTGTGTTTTATTAATCGATTGAATTATATATTATTCTTTTTTTTCTTCCAGTATTAATTTTTATTTATTTATTTATATTTGTGTTATTGAATTTATCTTTAGTTAAGCAATAATTTTATTTATTTATTTATCAATTTATATTTATATTATTTAATTTATCTTGAGTTATACATTGATCCTATTTATTATTTATTTATATTCATATCATTTAATTTAATTTATTTTTGGTTACACATGGATCTTATTTATTAGTTTAATATTTTTTGTTATTTTATTTTCCTATAAGATATCGATCCATATCTAATTATTTAAAAAATTTGCTTTAATTATTATTTTATTGTATTTTTATATTATTTGAAATACTATTTTTTTATAATTCAAAGAAATATATGAAGTAATAATAAAAATAAAGTAAAAGTAATTATTATTTTTATTTAATGAGTTTAGATAAAAATGAACTATATGTTTCATTATTATTTTATGTTTTTTTGTATTTGTTCAAATGACGTGTATAAATTATTGGTAAGATAAATATCACATATTTTAATAGTCATCATATTTTTGCAGTTTTTGGGAGTGTCAAAGAATATGTTAGTTTTGAAAGAGTCATAAAATTTGTTGCTTTGAGTTACATGCTAATATATGAGTTTTTGTGTTTGGAAAGTCATAGTTTATTACAATACGAGATGAAAGACAGAGACCATGGTAGGGTCTAAGGAAGTTACCAAGTAGGTGAATATTTCGATAGTTCAAAATAATACCCTGGACTAAGCTATTCATAGGCCAAACTTGGAATTGTCTGATACCTGCTCTGTAAGAATATTATGTGGCACCTCACGATTATTTATCTTATTAATTGATCAATTACCATAATTATCCTATTATATTATTGTAATTACTTGATGGACGTAATTACTCTTACCATAAATAATTAGGGTTTTCCCTTGGGTGTATTATAAATAGAGATTACCAGACAACTAAAGAGACACCCTCATATTCTAACATCACATGGCCGAAACTCATTCTCTAAAGGGATTTTTGAGCCTCTCATCTATTTGTCTCTCTACTCACATAATTCCATTCTAAGCGATACACCCTAAAGGGGAACCCGATCAAGATCATGTCTTCGTCCCTCAGCCATACGATCACGTGTCTACCAGGTATTATTTAATCATTATTCTCAACCCGATCAAGATCATGTCTTCGTCCCTCAGCCATACGATCACGGGTCTACCAGGTATTATTTAATCATCATTCTCGTTTCATTATATGATTGAGGAATCCTAATCCAACATGTGATATTAGAGCGTTTATGTTGCTTAATCGATTCTTCTTTCGTTTTCCCTAAATTTGGAAGAAACGAGGATTTTGATTCAACCTATTGATTTTCGATGTTTTTATTTTGGTATATTATTGAACCACTTAT
>Ga0123342_1008365_pt1 | contig 13068 bp, 11 predicted proteins | sample Turbeawhitnodule_FD_89960 | JGI IMG/M metagenome (GOLD analysis project Ga0123342, IMG submission 89960) | Root nodule microbial communities of legume samples collected from Mexico - Turtle bean Mexico white nodule | ecosystem: Host-associated > Plants > Roots > Nodule | place: Mexico: Nepantla...
AAGCGGACAATGGCATTTTCATTGGCTATTCCTCAAATAGTCATGCTTATAGAGTCTACAACAAGAGGCTCATGATTGTAGAAGAATCTGTTCATGTGGTGTTTGATGAAGTTGATCACAAAGATTTGAAACCCTCAAAGAACAGCACTGAAGAGGATGAACAAAACATCATTATGCAGAAGCTGGATTGTTGTCCAGAAAAACAACTGATTGATTCATCGAAATAATCGGTTGAAATTCTACAGCAGGATGAGTTGCCTAAAGAATGGAGAATTCCAAGGGATATGTCAGTGGAAAACATTATTGGGCAAATAAAGGAGGGTGTTTCTACACGTAGTTCTATCTCAAATTTCTGCTGGCACACTGCTTTTCTCTCTCAAGTTGAACCAAAATCAATTGAAAAAGCTCTTAAAGATGAGAAATGGGTGGATGTAATTCATGAAGAGCTGAATCAGTTTGCTATGAATGATGTGTGGTTTCTTGTTCCCAAGTCAGATGAGATGAACATCATTGGATCTAAATGGGTCTTCAGAAATAAGTTAGATGAGGCTGGTGTGATTACTAGAAATAAGGCAAGGCTAGTTGCCAAAGGTTACAATCAAGAAAAAGGAATTGATTATGGTGAAACCTTTGCTCCTGTTACAAGATTAGAAGCTGTAAGGTTGTTGTTGACCTTTGCTTGTATGAGTTGATTCAAACTATTTCAAATGGATGTGAAAAGTGATTTTCTCAATGGAATTATCAATGAAGAAGTCTATGTTGAGCAACCACCGGGCTTTGAAGATCATCAACATCCCAATCATGTTTTTAAGTTGAAAAAGGCACTGTATGGGCTTAAGCAAGCTCCAAGGCAGTGGTATGAGAGGCTTAGTAACTTTCTTTTATCTCATGGCTATGAGAGAGGGATGATTGACAAAGCTCTCTTCATCAAGAAAGCAAATTCTGAAATTATTTTAATCCAAATCTATGTTGATAACATCATTTTTGGTGCTAGCAAAGATAGTTTATGTGAGGAATTTGTAGCTGCCATGCAAGGTGAGTTTGAAATTTCCATGATGGGAGAGCTTTCATTCTTTCTTGGAATTCAGGTCAAGCAATCCAAAGATGGAATTTTCCTATGTCAATCAAAGTATTGCAAAGAAATTCTCAAGAAATTTGAAATGGAAAGTTGCAAAGAAGCTAGCACACCTATGCCTTCAAGCTGCTACATGGATGCTGATATTGCTGGAAAAGGTGTAGATCAAACAAAATATAGAGGTTTAATTGGTTCTTTACTCTATCTCACAGCAAGTAGACCGGATATCATGTTTGTCGTGTGTCTTTGTGCAAGGTATCAAGCAAATCCTAAGGAATCTCATCTCAAGGCTGCAAAAAGAATCCTCAAATATCTCAAAGGAACAACCAATGTTGGTCTATGATATCCTTCTTACTCTCCTATACACTTAATTGGATATTCAAATTCTAATTTTGAAGGGTGTAAGCTGGACCGAAAAAGCACAAGTGGCACTTGTCATCTTCCTGGATCAAGTCTCATTTCTTGACATAGTAAGAGACAAGCTTGTGTAGCTCTTTCCACTGCAGAAGCTGAATACATTGTTGCTGGGAGTTACTGTGCACAAATTCTTTGGCTTAAACAGCAGCTGGCAGATTCTGGTTTGGAGATCAGCAAAGTTCCTCTGCTTTGTGACAATACAAGTGCTATAAATCTCACCAAAAATCAGATTCACCACTCAAGAACAAAGCACATTGAGATTCATCATCACTTCATAAGAGATCATGTGAACAATGGAAATTGTGAGATGAAATTCATTGAAACAAAACTGCAACTTGCTGATATATTCACAAAACCTTTGCCAAAAGACAAGTTTTTCTTTTTAAGAAATGAGTTAGACATTCTTGACTCTTAAAATCTCTCTTAAACTGTTTTCTCTGCCTAAAGTCTATTTGTGAAGACAAATAGGGGGAGAATATGGTTCATGTGTTGTCCTACAAGCTGTTATAACCTGCTGTAATTCTGTTTTTAATTTTTGCTGCATTCTGGTTTGGTGTCGAGTTGATGTTTGATATGTTTTAGATGAGATTTTTGGTTGGTTTTTCTACTGTTATGATTGTGTAGAGAACTGGTTTATGTGCCATCATAACCTACTATGAGAGTTGCTCTGCATTGCATAGCTTTGTTGTTTTGCAGGTGCTGTTTCAGATTCAATCAAGATCAACACAAGCAACCAGGGATTTGTCTTCATCAAATAGGGGGAGATTGTTGATCAAGAGTGATCTTTGAAGAATCCAAATCCAAGGTTTTTGATGAAAGGCTGGTGTTGCTGTTGTGTTTGGGTGGGATATGGGTAGAATAGAATGTGATCCACTCCTTTGTTGAATCTTAAATTGATGTATTTAAAACCTTTTTGAAATCAAGTGTTTTTCCGACTAAGTGAAAAACAACCTTTATTTTGTCGAATCAAGAGGTTGTTTTGCTCTTAAGAGTTTTGAAAAGGTTCAAAACTGTTTTGGATTCAAAGAAAGAATTTTGTTAAACCTTAAAAAGTTTTCAAAAACTCCTCTTAAACAATTCACCCCCTCTCGTTTAAGGCCATATATTCTAACAGAGTGTTCTTGGGTTATCAAGATCACCTCTTTGTGGCTTTGAGTGTGTGTAATTTATGATTGATTGCTAGTGGAAAACCCAGTGGTTGTTTTGGGGACTGGATGTAGCTCAGAGGTTGAGTGAACCAGTATAAATTGATGGTGTAATCTTTCTCTCTCTCTCCCACTCATTATAAACTGTTGATTTGATTTTGTTGTTTCTGCTACCATAAACAACCGGTTAAAACGAAGTTTCAACTGATTGATTTTCTGGAAACAGTTTCAATTACTTTGTTTGTGTGGCTTCCTTGATTACTCTTTCTATGATTGTTGATAAAACTTCATTCTTATCCAATCTTTGCAAAAAATCTTTTTGTCTAAAAATTCACCCCCCCCCCCTTTGTTTAGGTCATTAATTCTAACAATTGGCATGAAGAGGTAGGTTCTTGAAAGTTATTCAAGTTCTGTTTTGTTTAAAAAATATGCTTTAATGGTTGATAAACTACCTTTTGCGGAAGGTGCTTCTATAAACAAACCACCACTGTTTTGTGGTGTGAATTACCACTTTTGGAAAGTTAGGATGAAGATTTGTATGCACTCCACAGATAAAGTAATTTGGGAAGTAATTGAAAATGGTCCTTTTATTCCTCAAGTTAAAAAAGATGATGTATTTGTTGATAAGCCTTCATCTGAATTGACTGATGCTGATAGCAAGAAAGCAAAGTTCGATTGGATTGCTAAAATTATTATAACATCTGCTTTAAGTTTTGATGAGTTTTTCAGGGTATCACAATGCAGTTCAGCAAAAGAAATGTGGGACATCCTAGAGGTCACACATGAGGGAACTAATGATGTAAAGAGGGCAAGAAAGCATGCTCTCATTCAAGAATATGAATTATTCAAAATGCAGAAAGGGGAGACAATCTCTAATGTGCGGAAACGGTTTTCCCACATTGTGAACCACTTCATGAGTCTTAGAAAAAGCTTTGACAAAGAGGAGCTGAACATAAAGATCTTGAAGTCTCTTGATATGTCTTGATAGCCAAAGGTCATTGCCATCTCTGAATCAAAGGATCTAACATCCATGACAACAACTTCATTGTTTGGTAAGCTAAGGGAGCATGAGCTTCAGATGAATTGGTTGGTTGTCCAAGAAAGTGAGGATAAACACAACAAAGGAATTTCTCTGAAAGCTGTTAAACAGAAAAGGCAACAAGACTCCAGTGACAGTGATGAAGACACAATGAGCCCGCTATCAAGAAAGTTCAGCAAATTCTTAAAAAAGAAAAATAGTAAAGGGCAATCTTCAAAAAGGTACAGTTCTAAGAAACTGAATGACTTTAATTCTAACAAATATACTTTTTATGCTTGTGGTGAAAAGGGACACATCAAGTCTGAGTGCCCTAACAATGAGAGTAAGGAGAAGGTTGATTTCAAAGGAGAAAGGAGAGGAAAAACCAAGAAAGCATACATAGCTTAGGATGACAATGAGATATCCTCCTCCAGCTCCTCAGAAGATGAAGAAGAAAATTTATACTTAAAGGTATCAACATCAAGCAGTGTAAGCTCATCTTCATCAGTCAAAGGTAATAACTACTACCAACTACTTGAAGCATTCAATTAAACACATGAAGAAGCTAATAGATTGGGTCTTTCAAACAACCGGTTGAAAGGATTGAACAACTGGCTTGAAAAAAGAGTTAAAACACTGAAAGAAGAGTTGGAAAAATCTAAACTTGATTTTGAAAATTTGGATTTGATTTACAAAAATACTGCTTGCATGTGTGACTCTAATTTTTGTGAAAACTTTGAATCTCTTGAAAAGAAGGTTCACCACCTTGTGAAAACTGTGGATAGGCTTACAATTGGAAAATCAAACTTTGAGAATGTTCTTGCATCTCAAAATTGTGTCTTTGGAAAAGCAGGCTTAGGATTTTATCCACAGAGCAAAAAGAATGGGATTTCAAAACCTTTTTCAACAGTGCCAAAAAATCAACCGATTAAAGAACAAAACAATCGGTTGTTACATGGTTTTACTGTATGAAGAGAGGTCATTCTATTAGATTCTGTATAATTCATAAATTTCTTGTCCCTAAAGGTATCTTTAAATGGATTCCAAGAAATATTGATGGTTCTAAAGATAAGTCTAACATGAAAGGACCCAAATTGTTTAAGGGATCAAATCTTGTGATTTGATAAGTTTTCTTTTACAGAACCTTGTTTCCACATGAAGGATCTGTATAATCAAGATCTCATGGTTGCAAATAAGCAAGGTAATGCCTTAGTTTTGAAATTTTGTATTGCTTCAAATGTGTTCTATAACTTGAAGAATAACTTTTTGTTCTTCTTATACTTGAACATTCAATTTTAAATCCAAATTTGTATTTTTTTTTACTCTTTTGTAGTTCTGGATTATTTTGTTTTGTATTCCTTCTGTTTCAAAACAAAAATTATGTGCTTTAATCTAAATCCTTGTATGTTCTAATCTGTTAAAAGAATTTTTGTTTCAGAAATTCAATCGATTATTTCTACGAAACAACCGATTGTTTCAACCCTGTCAGCACTGGTCAAATCTGTTTTAAATCTCTGTGCTTTGATTTGCTTTTCTGTTCAAACCCAGTGACGTTTGTGGTAAAAAACGCATTAATTACAACTTCAAATACGAATTCTCTCTACAATAACTGCTCTTCATGGAATATATTCTTCTAAACATTGGAAATTAAAACTTCTCTTAAGTTTGGTCAAATTAGCATGTGTTTTTTGTGCTTTCTGTTAGGATTGACAAACAAATTTATTATTCTGATTTGATTCCTTTTTCAGTTTTGAATTTAACCCACTAAAAGCCAAGACTTTGACTGACTATTCTGATTAAAAATGTAAGGTTATTTGTTTCAATTATTCACAAGAAACAACCTGTTTGTTTTCCTTCTCTCTGCACCAAATCTGTTCTACATTTTGCCCTCATTCTCTCTAACTAAACCATGGCATCAACACCTCCCTCATCTAAGAGGATGAAGACAAGGGCAGTAAGGAGTGGTGGAAAGTTGGTTTTCAGGAGAATCTAAATTAATAGAGAAGTTCCTACATGAAACAAGTTGGAAAATTGTGAACACTCCAAAGCTTGTTTCCTTCACCTGGATGAAACAACAGAACCTTATTGTGGTGAAGAGTCTTTTGAAGGAGCAAAGGCTGAAGAGATTCCTTGAGATGTCTGGAAATATCTATCCAGATTTGGTGAAGGTATTTTACACAAACCTGCAATTCAATGGTGACATTCTCATTTCTCATGTGAAAGGGGTAGACATTGAAATCACCAATGAAGTATGGACTACTATAACTAGGCTAAAATTTTGTGGATTAAGAATCAACAAAGGCAATCTTGGAGTGATAGAAGAGTTCAACAAAATGCAATTCTACAAGAATTGTCTCAAAAATCCCCTCTCAAAGGTAAGAAACTTCTGTTGGAGGGTTGAAGCTTGATGAAAGGCTCATTGCCTTCATAGTTTCCTGGATTGTCACACCAAGGGGGAGCAATCATTCTACTCTCTCAGAAGAGGATTTGCTTTTAATCTATTGCATCATGAAAAAGGTTAAGCTTAACTGGATCCACATCTTCAAAGACCATATGCAAAAGGCTATAAGGTTAAGTGATTTCCACTATCCCTATGCCATTTTGATTTCTAAAATTCTACATTATTTTGAAGTAGATGTAGAAGAAGAACTGGCTGAGATTGTAAAGCCTTCAAGTGAAATCAATAGTGGTTCCCTAAGAAAAATGGGGTTCACCAAGATTAATGGAAGGTGGGTAAGCAAGGATGGAGATCAAGCTGGCCCAAGTGGAACTCATACTGAAGAAAAGACTGAAGTTGCAGCAAACACAGAATGACCTCCTGCTGGAACTCATGAAGCTGATTCAAGTACTGACCACATGGGTGATAGGATAACTTCAATGTCTCCTTTTGAAAGGCTCATGGTAAGTAGGATGGATAGCTTTGTGGAGAATCAAAGAAATCTTCATGAGCTGTGTGAATCAAGTTTTCAGCATATGGATTCAAGGTTCCAGACCTTGGATGAAAAAATTGAGGGGATTCAGAACCAACTGCTTGATCTGCAATATGGAAGGGATGACTGAAGCAAGTTTGAGGCTTTCATCTAAATTTCTGGTTTACTTTTCTAAACAATTTATTTTCTTTATTCTATTTTTAATCCTTCTTTCATTCTATTTGTGAAGACAAATAGGGGGAGAAGTGAGCTTTGGGTTGTAATGTTCCTATATTTGCATCTGTTTTGCTTTGAACATTTGATTGAACAATGCTTTAACTGGTTTTTAACTTGTTATAAACTCTTATTCGTATTTTAACCGGTTATTCCTGCGAAATAACCAATTGTTTTTCTGATGCTGCACCTATGCATGTTTGACTGGTTTCTCACATTGATTTGACTAATGTTCCTTTTGGAAATCACCTACTGGAAACTAGTTTGTGGTGCCTAATTAATCTAGAATAGATTATCCTGTATTTCTATTTTTGTTTGTGAATGCAGGTTAAGCAAGATTCTAACAGAACATTCCAAAAAAGCATCTCAGGGATTTGTCTTCATCAAATAAGGGGAGATTGTAGAACATGGAAGCTTTGATGAACCAAATATGTGATGAAGGCTTGATGCTTTACTGCTTTGATGGAAGCTTACTTCTGGGATGTTTAGAATTCTTGTAAAGATCATTCTTAATCCTATGCACAAGTTGAATCAATCTGTTTTAAAAGAGAAAAATGGTTTTCTAAGCAAAGAGAAAAACAACCGGTTGAATTCACGATATAATCGGTTGTTTTACACTTAGCTTATTTGAAGGTTTTCAAAACTGTTTTTGACTTGGTTGACTAACTGTCAAAACCAATTCAATCGGTTAAAACGACATTTCAACCGATTGATTGTCACATTTTTAACAGCTTTCCAAAAACCTGCTAAATCTATTTTCAGCTGAATTAAACTGATTTGACTCATGATTAACTGCCTAAAACGGCTAGATTTAAGAGCTACAAATATGGTTTCTCTTTGTAATCAAATATATATATATATATAGAAAGTGAGATTAAAAACATTTTTGAGAAGAGATTTGATTCAAGTTTTGCAAGATTGCCTAAAGGTTGTGCATTGGTTCAAGAACTGATCTTAGGAGCTTTGTGCTTCCTGAAATAGCAGGTGTAATTTGTTCCTTTTTTATTCTTGTAATTGTTACTTTATATACTTGTAAAGTTTGTAAACCTATAAGGTCAGAGGGTGTTCTGACTGTGGTTGTGTGAAAGGCAAAGAGGGTGAGTGTTCTTGGGTTATCAAGATCACCTCTTTGTGGCTTTGAGTGTGTGTAAACTGTGATTGATTGCTAGTGAAAAATCTAGTGGTTGTTTTGGGGACTGGATGTAGCTCAGAGGTTGAGTGAACCAATATAAATTGATGGTGTAATCTCTCTCTCACTCACTCATTATAAACTGTTTGATTTGATTTTGTTGTTTCTGCTGCCATAAACAACCGGTTAAAACGAAGTTTCAACCGATTGATTTTCTTCAAACAGTTTCAATTACTTTGTTTGTTTGGCTTCCTTGATTACTCTTTCTGTGATTGTTGATAAAACTTCATTCTTATCCAATCTTTGCGAAAATATTTTGTCTAACAATTCACCCCCCCCCTCTTGTTTAGGTCATTAATTCTAACACATTACAAGTTGATGTCACCATTGCATGCCATAGTTCTCAAAATCTAGGAAAGTTAACTTAAAACATTCGTCCTTATTTACATTGTATACATAGATTTGTTCTACCTTAGCTTCCCATCCTCGATACAAATTTGGTTCACTATCCCCATTAAAACTAGGTAACTTTACAAAAGGAATTGTCTTCTTGTGTTTTGATAATCGTGGCGCCTATCTTCATAATTGTGCCCTCTCTATTCTTCATCATCTTCCTCTTGAGTTCCATAATGCCTTTGATACCTTGTGGCTTTTCTAGGCTCCCATCTACTTTGTCGGGTTTTCCTCTCTTGTGATTCTTCTAGCATTTTAAGCCTCTCCATCATTTGTTGCATATCCTCCTCTATTTGAACCAAGCTTCTCTTGGTTTCTTCCAACTCCACCATTAAGTTTTGTTGAACAAGGCTTTGATGTCTCCAAATCTCTATGGATTGCTTGAAGATTGGATGTAGCTTGTGTGTGTGTTATGAGTGGTTTGAATTGTAAATCAACTCTTAGTTAGGATTCAAAGTAGGTTTAAATCCAATCCTTTTGAAAAAGAGTGTTTTACAAAGAAGTGAAAAAACAACCAGTTGTTTTATCGTTTCAATCGGTTGTTTGACACTTAGTGTTTTTGAAACAGGTTTGACAAAGCTTTAATTGGTTGACTTTGCTATCAAGCCAATTCAATCGATTGTTTCGACAATTCAACCAATTGTTTTTTGAAAAACTCTTAACATAATCTGTTAAGTTTAATAAATCTGTTTTAATTGATTCAAAACTGTTTTGTCTCATTCATTAAATGCTTTTAACTACCTTTTGGAGTTCATATAGGTTGTTTAACGCTCCTAGTAAAAATGAATATGAGATTAATCTTTTGAAAACAGTTTCCTCCAAGATTTACATCAAGCTTTGTTTGAACTTGCTAAGAGTGGAATAGGACTGTTGTGTAATCTTTTGTGATTCAATTTGTATCAGGTGTGATCTTTCCTTATTCTCTCTTGATCTGTATTTTTTAAAGAATTATGTTTCACAAAGTCATAAGGTGTTCTGATTTGTGGTGTGTTGTAGTTCCAAAGGAAGTATGTGTTCTTGAGGGGTTCAAGATCACTTCTTTGGTTTGTGTGTGTGATTGTAATTTGTGGTTGATTACATAGTGGAATACCTAGTGGTTTCTGGAGATTGGATGTAGCTCTTGGTGTAAGAGTGAACCAGTATAAATCTGTTTGTGTGATTCTCTCTTTCCCTAATCTCAATTATATTTGTTGTAAGTTGTTTTTATAAACGGCTAATAACTGGTTGATTTTCTCGAAATCAGCTAAAACAGTTTTGTAACTTGAGCATTTTCATTCCTTTGGCTTTGATTCTTCATTGGCTTTCTCCATACCTTCAAAGTTTGCGAAAAACGTTTTAAAAAAATTCACCCCCTTTTGTTTTAGGCCTACAATTCTACCAAGTTTGCCCTTTGAGGAGAAGGGGGCTTGGAGGATGCTCTTGATGACACGTGAGACATAATTTTGCACAAAACAAGTCAAACAATTAGTTCAAAAATATAAGCACTCTCTCATGTGTATCACTCGCTTTTGAGAAAAAGGGGTTAAGTTCACTCAAAAGAAAGGTTCCAAATTCCCATAGCTAACACTTGCGAGAAAAGCTTCAAGCGAAAGAGGTCAAAACTCTTATCACTCACTAAAAAAAAACTCCACAACACTTGAGAAAATTTAAAGACAAGCAAAAAAAGTTTAAAGAAAGAAAACTAAACCGAAGTAAAATCAAGATGAAGACAAAACTATAAACAAGACAAATAATAAAAGCACATTTTAAGACTTAAAGAAAGTTACGTAGACTTTAACTATGAAGTTTATGTTTTAGAAATTGTCAAAGCAAGAAGGATAAAATTCCACAATTATGAAAACAATTTTCCACACAAACCACCACTCAAACAACTTCTAATTTGTTTTTTATTTAGTTTTTCACAATTAAAATCAAAATAAGTCGAATGGAATAAAACTTCCTAGAACATTAAGAACAATATAAATGACAAAGAAATTCAAAAGAGGAATTTAAATTGCTTAATGAATATACAGGCGAAATTGTAAATGACAAGGAATTTAAAGGCTGAATTGAAATGACAAGGAATTTAAAGACTGAGTTGAAAGGACAAGGAATTTAAAGGATAAATTAAAATGACAAGGAATATTAAGTCTTGGAAAATAAAGACATAATTGAAATGTGTTGAAATTGTAAAGCATAAATCAACTCAGAAAAATTTAAGCACAAAATAACAATGCTCTGAATATCACAAGATGGAAGTTGATTTTAGAATTTCAAATTTTAGATGTTTTTACTTGGATTATGATTTTTGATTAATAAGATAGGTGAAACTCAGTTAAGATTACCACTGACAAACTTAACCAAGTGGTTAAGTAAGTGTGAAGGTTCTCTTCAAAAGTGAAAAAGAAAAACACAATTACTAAGATGATGATGATGATTGTGGAAAATAAAGAAAGACAAAAGAAAGGAAGAAATCGAATTGAAAAGGAAGAAAAATTGCGAAACAATAAAGAGTTAAAAGAACAAAAGAAATGAATAGCAATGGTAGAAATGAAGAGTAAAAAGTATGGGGAGGAAGCTTAGGGAGTGGAAAGGAATCATGCCACTTGGGGGAGGAAGCTCCAAGATGAGTGATGATGGAGTCTCCACTTGCAATTATCTTTGCCAAGATAAGACTTATAGAAAATATAGGAACAGTATAGACTCACTCAAGCAAAGTTTCTTTACTTCAAAATTCAATATGAATTACAAAAGGTGAGGCACCCTATTTATAGCATTTGGTGCCTTGGTGAACAAGAGGAGTGGAGAAAGGAGTGACACATGTGACAGAGATTCTAGAAGGTAGGTCAATCATGGGTGTAGAACAAAGGAGAGAAACCTTCTAGAAACTAGGTCAAGTAAGGCAAGGGGCGGCCCATGTAGAGTGTTTCTAGAAGCTAAGCCCAATTTATGTTAAGTATACCCTAATATACTAAAATAGTTTATGCTTAGGTCCAATTATGTGGGCTCTGCTCCTAGTAATCCTCTGAGGTATAAGAGGCTCTAAGGCACTGGCTCTGAGTCTAACCTAGCCTTGGGTCCTGTGTCATGCTCCTGGACATCTTTTTGGAAGGTTAGGCTAGCTCAGTGGGTGTTCTATCACTCAGGGTTTGATCAATAAGTGAGTGCAAATATCATCTTACAAACTAATTTTATAGGGTTGAGTTAGGTCTAAACTCGACTTTCTTAAGAAATTACTTTTTGAAAAAATGTTTATCATTTTTAGATTTATTTTTATCCTTCCATTATTAGTACCCTTTTTGTAAAAATCTTCTCTTTTAATTTGTGATTCCACCTGGATGACTAGGTGAAATAACTTTTCCAAATATGTGTACTCATAATTGTACAATGTTTTGAATATTGATGACTATTTTAAGGCAAGTGTACTCTGTCAGAAGTAATAAATTTTTTCCTAAGAAAGGATATCAAATCCACAATGAACAGTTGAATTCTCAAGTATAATATTCATTAAATAGAAAACAATATTTAAATTTTTTTTAAAAATTTGTTGTGTATGAGATTGCAGGAATGTAACTAAAAGCAAACTAAAGAGTTGCTTGATTCAATAGGGAAAATTGGTATTGGGGTTCATCCTTCTCACTCTTTTTTATTTTGAAAAGCATAATAATATTCCATCTTTGATTGATATTGATGCGCATATAAAATTCATTTATATCGATTCCTCAGATATAAAATTATTAGGATAGTTCCTAAATATCGATTCCTCACATATTTAGAAAAACTCTTTATCGTTACGAGCAAATGTTGATAGCAATTAACAATTCAAATCTATCATTATCTTTCAAATATGTTAAGCATTATCGTTTAGATCAGATGCTTATAAGTACTTTCTAGTCAAATCTAAGGATCAAAATCATGATAAAACAAGTGTTAAGAATGAATAAATGACAATACCAATTGATGTGAGTTGTTTAGGAGATGAAACATCATAAGACACTTTCAAGAATTGGATCAAGATTCTACAAGCGATTCAAGAACACAACAAGAACAAGAAAACCAAATGGAAACCCATTTCTAGAACTTCAACCGATTGAAACAAGACAATGAAGCATATGAACCGATTGAAACTTCAATAAGAACATGTAAACCATAAAGAACAACAAAAAAACATAAAGAATCGAACTAAAACAAAAACTAAACAAGTTCTACCGATTGAAACATCAAGAAAACAACAAAGACATGTTTTAGAGTTTTTGATATGGAATGGGTATGGAAGAAGAAGATGAAAAGTTGAAGAAGACTTATGTGGTTGAAGAAAATGGGAGTGATCACGCCACTTGGATGGTGAAAGGCTCCAAGATGAGTGGGAGTGCCGCAACTTGAGGATTCCCAAGACCCACAAGATGAAACAAAGAGAAGGAGAGCAAGTCTCACAAAGAAACCACTCAAATTCTAGAGAGTAACTTCACTTTCAATTTCAATATTCAACTTGTGTTTACAAAAGCAAGGCTCCTCTTTATATAGGCATAGAGGACCGGTCATAAAAGATAAAAATACATGAAGAGTCACTTGTAAATGAAAAGGCTAGGCATATGAAAAGACAAGGTAAATGCCACCCCTTTTCAAGTCACTTCCTTATTCTAGAAAAGTGACTTTTCCTACTACTTCCCTTTTAATGTTCTATCTTGAAACTATTCTAAAAATATTAC
>Ga0123342_1008366_pt1 | contig 13068 bp, 9 predicted proteins | sample Turbeawhitnodule_FD_89960 | JGI IMG/M metagenome (GOLD analysis project Ga0123342, IMG submission 89960) | Root nodule microbial communities of legume samples collected from Mexico - Turtle bean Mexico white nodule | ecosystem: Host-associated > Plants > Roots > Nodule | place: Mexico: Nepantla...
CCCCCGGGGTTTGTTCTTAAGGGAAAAGGGAAGGCCCCCCCCCCCCCCCCCCCCTTAACACTCTCATTCAGATGCCCGAGCCTCGCATCAAGACGTCTCTCACTCAGTTGGCCATGCTCCACACCAAGACATAATCGTCATTCAATAACGCAAAGTGGAGAGCTCTAAGAGCAAAAGCTTGTGGGATCCAGATTTTGACATTCCCACATATGGTGAAACGGCTTTCCTGCCCAGGCAAAGATAAAGATAGGCTCATGGCCCACGACGAAGATCATCTGCTTCGTGACGCCATGAAGAAATTTCGGCAAGCCTTTGCCATGGGTTGCCTGGTCATTGCTAAGACGAGAACAGCGGAGGACCAGAGAGTCCAAGAGAATGTGGAGCTTCATAAAGAGATAGATTGCCTTCAATCTGAGATCAAACATTCAAATGGTTTACAGCAAGAAGCTGAACAAATTTGAAATGAGAAGACTAAAGAGGCAGCAGACCGAGCTCAAGAAGCAGCAAGCTTGGCCGAGGAAAGGAACAAACTCTTGGTCGAAGTTGACAAGCTGAAAGGGGAACTGACCCGCAAAGATGAGGTCCTTGCCAAGGCCACAAAATCCTTCAAACAAGATGTTGCCCAATCCTACCTTGTAGGATTCGAGGCAGCTCTTGAACAAGCATCATAGCTCCATCCCGATCTGGACTTCTCGGATCTTGGCCCAGGTAAAACCGTGGTTGATGGCCAATTAAGGGATGATTAACTTAAACTTTTATGGTTTGTAATATGTTAAATTTTCTTAACACTTTAACAGTTTGAACACTTCATGTTTAGCAACACTTTTGCTCTTTCTTATGTATAGTGATTTTGAGACCTTTACAAATGCATGCCTCGTTACTTAACTCATTCTCTTTATTTTAACACAAATCATATAACAAGCTTTTGTTAGCTTAAGTATGAAAATAACAACTTACTTGACTTATTGCAAATGCCTTTACACAACTACTATCAATACACACACGAATACTTTATCAATTATACTAATTCATCTCTACATCTTGAGCATGAAGTAATAAGTATAACAAAAATCTGACTTAGGCGAAGCTAAGCATGAAAAATCGTGGGACTCCCACTTAACAGAGAACTAACCTTTCGATGAACCATAAACCCATAGCTAAAACGAGCCCATACTCAATCTCGACTTGTATAGATTTGTTTCACAAACTTGGCCAAAGGCTAGCTATCATGACTTTTCTGAGCCTTACTTCGCAGAGCACCTACTCGGATAATCGTACTTGTTCCTAGCTCGGTCGTTTTATCCCACGCCAAGAATGATTCATCTATTTTAGCACTTATTCATCTCTCAAGGCACCTAGACTCGGATAACCACTCGTACACCGAGCTATCCCAACTTACCTTATGTATAATAGAATGATTCCACTACGTGTATTTAATCATTTCACTGACCTAAACTCGGGTGATCGTTCACACACCGAGTTAGCCCGACTTACCATGTACCAGATCTAACAAGCTCACCACTACAGGGCGCCTGCACTCTGATGACTTGGCTCATTCCGGGCTAGGATGTCTTTTCAGGTGTGAAAGACTCTACTCATAACAAATCAAATCGTAGAGTGTCTATACTCGGGTAGTCGCTCTTACGCCGAGTTAGGTCGTCTTACCTTACATCGAATCAAACGATTTAGCCATAACAAACCAATTTGCAGAGCACCTATACTCGGTTAGTCTCACTTACACCATGTTAGTTCGTCTTACCTTGCCAAATACTTCATCTATACCAACTTTATGCACAAAACGCCTATACCCGGGTAGTCATACTTATGTCGAGCTAGGTCGTATTACCTGACACTAAATCAAGTGAACCACTAGCCAAACTAGTCTCCTAAGGCGCCCATGCTCGGGTAGACGTACTTATGATGAGCTAGCTCGACTTACCGTGTGCTAACTCGAGTAAATCAACAAACAATTTTTATCTCACAGGATGCCTATGCTTGGGCAGACGTACTTACACCGAGCTAGGTCGACTTACCGTGTGCTAACTCAAGTAAATCAACAAAACTAATGCACCATCTTCTGAGAACAAATTTATCACTAGATGACCTCGTTATTAAACCCCTCAAAGGAAAAAGAGCATCACCTTAAACATCAGATTGTTCAAAAAGAAAGCATTAAAACAAAATATCTTAACTGAAGTTAAACTTGAGGTTTGCCACATTCCACGTTCGTGGGATGGCTCCTCCTTCCAAGGTCTCCAACCTATACGCCCCATTTTTTAGCACCTAAACTACGCGGAACAGATTAGTCCATTTTGGGGATAACTTGTTTCCCAACTAGTAGGGGTGGGCCTTTTGCATCACCACGTCGGCAACCTTGAACTGCTGAGGTTTCGTCTTGTTTTTTTTGCTTTAACTCCACCCTTCTCTTTAAAGCCTTCGAGTTAATACGGGCATGTTCACGCACCTCGTCCAAAAAATTTAGGTTTACCTTCCTTCCTTCTTTAGATTCCTCAACAACAAAGCTTTGAAACCTAGGAGAATTCTCTTGTATCTCCACGGGTGTCATGGCATTTGAACCATATACCAAACTGAAAGACATCTCTTTAGTTGTTGATTGTGGAGTGGTGTGATAGGCCCACAGGATTTTGGGAACTTCTTCTGACCAAGTTCCCTTGGCTTTATATAACCTCATTTTCAAACATCTCAATAGGACTCTGTTAGCTGACTCAACCTGGCCATTCGTCTGAGGATGTTCTACCGAGGCGAACACCTGCTTTATTTTGATCTTCGAGCAAAGCTTACCTAGTTGTTGGCTGGAAAATTGGGTTCCATTGTTGGACATTAGGTGTCTTAGAATCCCAAAATGACACACAGTGTTCTTCCACACAAAATGTTGTACCATGTGAGTAGTTATTTGCGCAAATGGCTCAGCTTCAATCCACTTGATGAAAATATTCAATGGCCACAATGAGATACTTCATCTAACGTATCACCAAAGGGAAAGGACCTAAAATGTATATTCCCGATGTAAGGAAAGGCCACGGACAATAAATTGACCGTAGCTCCTCGGCTGGTGCGTAGCACCAATAAGCGTGCTTCTAACATTGTTCACAGCGTTGTGCATATTTCACGCAATCTTCCTTCATGGTCGGCCAATAATACTCAGCTCGGATGACCTTCAATGGCAGGGCTCGTCTTCCTATGTGACTACCGCAAATGCCTCCATGGAGCTCGGCCATTATGCGAGCACACTGATCTTCGCTTACACATCTGAGGATTGGATGGGTGTAACCGTGACGAAAAATATTTCCATCTATCAAGGTATACCGCCTTTCATTCCTCTTAACAATCTTGGCCTCCATGGGCTCGGCATGAAGTAACCCATCAGCGAGGTAACGCTTGTAAGGTGTTATTCAAGTCTCCGTGGTGCCGACCTGCAAAACTTCAGGAAATTCATCCCCCAATAACCCATAGGTGGTTATTCTTGGGACTTTCGGGGTTTCTTGAATCATCGACCAATGTCTTCTTGCTTTCCCTGAGCTAACCCCTAAGACCTCCGCATGATCGACCTCGGCCAATCCTCCTTCAGCTGTCCTGGGTGACTTTAATGTCTTCTGGATTACTGACCTCTGCCGACCTCCCTTCCCTGAGCTAGTTAGCTTAGACAACAGGTTTGCCCGAGAGTTCTGCTCTCTAGGAACATGAACAAGATCAAACGTAGAGAAGGTTGATCTCAAGATTTGCACGTACCTGAGGTGTGAGGCTAGCTGCGGGTCCTTGGCCTGATACTCGCTCACTTATGACTTGCCTGGTGACAAGAAATGAGTCACTTTTTACCAGTGAGCTTCGAGCTCCCAACTCGAGATAGCCTAACAACATCCCAACTATCAAGGCCTCGTACTCAGATTGATTGTTGCTTGCCTTAAATGCAAACCCGAGGGCTTGCTCGATTAGAAGCCCGCTCGACAAATCCAAAAATTATACTTGACACATCCAAAAATTTAAACAAATACATTGTTGTATCAAACTTCCAAAAAACACATATATCTTCCGTCCCCACCTTTCAATTGACCCTTACTCTCTATTTAACAAAATAAATACTATGAACCAAAAGAGCTCAAGACTGAACCCTTAAAACCAAAAGCTCGTCATCCTAGTCTTTTCTAAATACTGGAAGGCCCTACATGGCCCAGTTATCAATCTGAACCACATAAACCAACCCAAGCCTACCTAGACCTTCTAGCATACGTAATTGTCATGATGGAGTCTAACATGGCAAAGACAAACCTACCCCATAACCTTATCAAACTTCCATAATCCTATAAACCTCATACATCAACCTCTAGGTTAACTAAGAAGATCTACTAGAGGAAGCTTTGAAGCTTGGGCCAATGGACCTAATCCCAAGAACTCTTGTAGAAAGAAAGGACAGGTTCTCTCCGAAAAGGAAAGACACTAAAATTATATTTAGAATGATGCTAATACCCTTCATGACATACCATGTATTCCACATCCCTCCCACTATGAAGATCATTGAGCAGACAATGTTCAAAATCAAGCCTAACATTTTATATCCCCTTCTTCTTGCTTTGAACTTTCATAAACTGAAAAAGGTCAAACTGCTAGCACGAACAAGGCCAATGAAAGTTCCCAGGTAAGGACCCATGGATTGGAGTCATGTATACACACACACAAAAAGTTCGCAAGGTATCTAGATGAAAGTGAGGCTATTTCTATATGAAAGGAAAACCTAGCCAAACATTCATTAGAAGCCTCCACTTGGAAAAGTCGACGAAAAAGAATCTATGAAAGACTCTTTTATTCAACAATTATTCCTTGCTTGAGCGTGATCTCACTGAGCCCAAGCTCTATTAGGTTAAATAAGGACATGAGGCAGAGAGAAAGGTGTGACCTGATGCTCTTTTAAAGCATAACAATAACAAGTTTCTCCTCAGTTTCAAAATTTAACATCCAATACGAGTCTAGAGGAGCCATCAAGTCATAGTGCCTGGTAGATTTCTCTGCATGACTGAATTTGAAGTCCTCTAACAAAAAATCATTTGGAGCCGACATAGTCTTGGAGGGACCCGGGAACCTCCTTCTTAAGCAAGCCTACATTTCAAGTTCAAAACAAGGACTCATGAGGCCATCTTGGCCGACCTAAACCTGGCATATGATATGGGAGCATGAGAGATGATTTGCAAAGTGACTCTCAGCTAGTGGTCGATCAGGTGAAAGGTGAATTCTAGTTCAAAGACTCACTACTACAGTGGTATTACCATGCAGTTTTTTATATGATCTAAAAAATTCAAAGCATGCACGTCAAACACATCTAACGAGAGAACAACATTCAAACCGACCTATTGTCTTGGTTGGCCAAAAAGAAAAGTCATCACCAATCGGTTATTCAATTCTTGTTGAAAACCCTAACTATTTCACAAACCGAGGGCCTAGTCACAAACGAGGGTGATACTTGGATAGCCCCCATTAGGAAGTTCTTAGAGCATGAGACTTGTGAAGCTAATGATGAAAAGACAATGAAACAACATTGTGCAAGGTATGTTATGATCGACCAAGATCATTTTTGAAGAGGACATGCTCAACCATTACTTAAATGTATTTCAGTAAACCAAGTCGAATATGTCCTAAAGGAAATCCATGAGGACATCTACGAAAACCACTCAAGGGCGCGTACCATGGCGTTCAAAGTCCTCAGAGTCAGCTATTATAGGCCAACCATGTAGAGTGATTGTACGAAGTACGTAAAAAAATGCATCAAGTGCTAAGAGCGTGGCACGCTATCTCACATCAAATTGAAGACTTTGTATAATATTCTCTTTCCATGGTCGTTCGCCATATGGGAAATGGACATCATCGAACCTTTTAGTCCATGGAAGGGATAATGTAAGTTCCTCTTAGTAAGGGTTGACTACTTTACAAAATAGATCGAGGTTGAGCCTCTTGCTTCCATCTCAGCCAAGAATTTTTAGAATTTTGTTTAGAGAAACATTATATACCGGGTTGATATCCTTCATACAATCATTATGGATTTGACATCAAATTGATCACTGTCTGCAGACCAATTGAAAAGCTGAGGCTGCAAATAAAGTCAAGCCCCTAACTACCATATCCAAATTATTTCTCGACCATTCAACGACCACTTGTCTCAGTGTCAACAGCTTGGCCTAGGGTGCTTGGATTAGTCTGAACCATTATGCCTGCAACAAGAACAAAAATTATTAAAGGTAAAAACCGACCGAGAGGAAAGTAAATGTTAGCCTACTAGGAAAATCTACCCAACGATGGGGCGACTGATAAACTGCCAACAACTTTCAGTTAGGGAGTCTTCTTGGCAATTCATCAAACACGCCAAAGATATCCATATCATTGGTGCTCGTGGAAGAACGAGGCCAAATCTTATACTGAGTAGGGTTTTGGTTCAATAAAAAAGAAATTTTGTGTTCCCTTCTCTGTCATAAAAATACTCCCTATCCTCCGACTCTACAAGGACTCTGAAAAACTTACCCTCTAAGTGTTGTAAGAGAAGGTAAAGGGAGAAAAAGAATGTTACCTGATTGACTCGTGAGTGACAACCAACTCACAGGCTTGGACAAGTGGGAACTCTAGTAATTAAGAAAAGCTTGGGGAGAAGAACAAAAGTGAAACAAATTACAAACAAGCCGGAAGGCCTGCAATGCGACCCAAAAGTTTGGATGACGTTGGGTCGGAGACACATTGAGCATCTAGAGGACGCCCATTGTAAACTCTTCAAAAGGAAGTTATGTGCAAATCGATGAAAAAACAAGAATATACATAAAAGAAAGGAGCATTTGGCCCAACTAACCTTAAAAGACATTTTCTACACCCGAACAACAGCCGACCGAGATTATGCCATCCTCGACATCCAGTTTCAGAATGGTCACATTATCAACAAAGGTGGTGGCCATGGACAACCAACCATATTGAGTACAATACTTAGTTACCTTATGATCTATCCATTCATACCCCTCTCGGTAGGTGAGCTAACTCGGAGACATTTCACCAGATCGATTGGTTGCGTCTTCTGAGACGTTAACCCAATCTGAACTAGTCTCGGATCTAGTACCCTTGGCACCTGACCAACCTCTAGAAAAAGAAGAATAAGGAGAAGAATAAGACCCAGAGGAAGTCATGACTAACCTTTCGGAAGGAAGGGAAAAAAACCTTGCCACAATAAACAACTCAGAAGTCGGAGGAAAGCAAGAGTGAATTCTGAAGAATGAGAGATCACCTATTTATAGAAGTCGAACCTCAGAATACGAAGTGTCACATACCTTAATCATTAGATCATTTCATATCTAATGGTTTTCATTTGAAATGCATAGATGCAAGAGGAAATTTAAATTTCACCTCCAAAATAACCTTCTAAAAAGCACTCCAATGGCAGAGATGATAAGGTGGTGACAGTATGGTCCAATCCCATCATGACATTGGTACAAACCATAATAGAGACAACCGGACTCAACTGAATCATACAAGTATTATTAAGACTCATTGGAATTAATTCCCTTGAAATTAGGGGCCAGTGTATCGGTCGGGGGTCGGGTCGGACTATTGACTAAGGATAAAAGCCTCAAGGTAAAAAGGAATATGCAACTGTTCTCGAGCGGGTGTTGGGGCCTAGAGAACGATTGCTCTTCTACTCTCTTCGGTTGGTCGTTGTCGCTATTAACTTCCTGCTTCGCCTTCCTCCTCCCGGTCATCTGGTCTCACAGGCTGGGATAGTACCTGCAGAAGGCACTCCAACGCTCAAGTCAGTCAGGGTGTCGACACTCGGGTGTTAGAGTACTGTAGATAATGACGTACCTGATTCTTGGAATATGCGCTATTTATATTACCTTAATGGGCCTTCGTTGTGGGTCGAATTAGGAGGTTGATTCATGTTTAGGATTGTGTTAAACAGCTCTTAATTATGGATTAACCTTGCTGACTTGGTCAACCCATGGCTTGTCGTCATGGGTCGATCGACCACTTGCCTTCGCGTGACCGAGTGAGCGGGTCCATCCTCCAAGAATCCAAAGAAACGGGCGAGGGAGGGCGGCAACACCGCCCGAACGTATCACTCACCTGGTGAGATGCTCGTCCCCCCTCTGAGTCGAGTGTCAATTAATCTCAACTCCCCGCCAACCGACGACTTCAACCGACATATCCCCACAACGGTGGCTATGCGGGTGGCGACCGTCCAACAGTCACCCCTTTCGATGTTGGGGGTGACTTACGTTTTGCAAGGGGGGTGAACTTCAACTTGCCCCCCAATACTGAAGAATTGACCCGAGCAGTCCTTGAGGACGACCTGCTCGAGGGTGGCATCGAGATTATGTGTTGCGGGTTGATACTGACCCGTCATGGGATGGTAGCGCGCGAGCGACACGTGGAGGAGATCTCCATATTGGAGCATGAGCTCTTTGAGGCTTCAGGCAACTTGAAGCAAGCTATGGTCGTTAACACAACTTATGAGAAAAATTTGTGTGACCAAGCTACCGAGTTGGAACGGCTGCAGGCTGACACCGTTGCCGAGAACGCGCGGTTGAAGAAGGCTATGGAGGAGGTTGGCCGCAGGGAGGCGTCCCTGGAAGAAGAGGTTGTTTCCCTTAAGAAAAGGAAAGAGGCAGTGGAGGCCGAGCTCGAGAAGACCATGGACGACACCGTGGCCTTGATCAGTCAAAGCTTCGAACTTACCGTCTGGCTGGTTGAAGTGTTATACGATGGGCCTCCACCTTCTGGTCAATTTGACCAAGAGATGGATGTCTTTGACAGCAGCCTCGTCCCCGTGGAAGAGGTTCAAACTTTGTAGAGTGCCAACCAGCCTACACCGAGCAAGGATGTTGAAGACCGTAGCTTAAGTTTTTAGCTTTTGTAGCCTTGTTCGTTTTGTTCCCTTGAGGTGGGGTGTGGCCTCCTCCTTTGTTTCAAATGAATGAAATCGGTCGTTTCTTCTTTTAAAATTTGCACAAGTTGTTTCTTTTAGTCGGTCTGTGTAGTGTGAGTTAAACATAACCAATCTAATTAACCAAACTGGTGTAAGTTAGTCCTCTCGATCGTTTAAAAAGTCAACCATTAACGAACTAGTGTGAGTTAATCCTCTCGGTCATTAACGAATTGGCGGTCAGCCGTTGAAGCGTAATAAGATAATGAGCATTTATATAAACAAGTTAAGGCTACATCCTGGCCAGGAATGGACTGATACGCCCAAGTGGGTGTCGGGAGGAAATTCTGGTTAAGGCTACATCCTAGCCAAACCGTGGAGACAAAGTGTTGGGAGGGTATGTCGTTTAAGGCTTCGTCCTGACCAACACTTATGTTTGGATCTCGGGAGGGTATGCCGGTTAAGGCTTCATCTTGGCCGAACCATGTGTATGAAGTGTCAGGAGGGTATGTCGGTTAAGGCTTCATCCTAGCTGACACTTGTGCTTGGGTCTCGGGAGAGTATGCCAGTTAAGGCTTCATTCTGGCCGAGTCGTGCCTCTTAGGTTGATTTTATAGTTTGCACATTGTTTGACGAAAACGCCTCGTTAAAACCTCTCTGACCGCTGGTGCTGCCGGGCGAGGAAAGAGTGTGAGGATTTTATTCATCGTTCAGCTGAAATAAAATTTGAGGTGCGTGACATTCCACGTCCTCGATATAATTTTTTCCGATAACCATTCTAGGTATTATGTTCCCCCTTCTCCTACTTCTCGAACTCAAAACGGTCCCTCCCAATTTGACGAGAACTTGTCATTCGACTTCCTAGCGCCGCTTCACATCCTCCAAACGATGTCGCCTTTGTGGAAGCTCCTTGACCGAACCTTCGTGTTGTATCTTCTTGTCGCCTGAAGCTTGCACACGGCTTCACAGATCTTTCTCTTATCATGAAGCTCTTGATGAGGTCGAGCCCGACCGCCAAGCTTTCTTGATTGAGGGATAGGTCAAACAACTGTCGCTTTATGGACGATTCGCCCACTTCCACTAGGATCATGGCTTCGGTGCCGTACGTGAGGTTCTATGGCGTCTCTTGTGTCGTCGCTTGAGGCGTGCACCGATATGCCCACAGAACCTCGAGCAGTTCTTCTGCCCATCCTCCCTTTGCCGCGCCAAGTCTCTTCTTCAACTCGTTCAAGAGGACTTTGTTAGCTGCATCGGCCTGACCATTCTTCTGAGGGTGTTCGACCGAACTGGTTACGAATTTGATGCCTAGGTCATCGTAGAAGGTCTGGAGCCCTCGATCAATGAATTGTCATCCATTATTCGATACAATTGTGTTCGGTAGCCCGAACCGACACACAATATTTTTCCAAACAAAGTTTTGGTCATTTTTTGCCGATTTGGAGGCTAGAGGCTCGGCCTCTATCCACTTTGAAAAATAGTCCGCTGTGACCAGTAGGTGCTTCGTCTAACCTTTGTCGGGCGATAAAGGGCCAATAATATCCATTCCCCATATGGCAAACGGCCAGGACGATGTCATGCTGTGGAGCTTTTCTGGTTTTGAGTGGTGTAGCGGACTGAACTCTTGGCACTTAAAGCATTTCTTCTCATATTCTGCACAAGAGCCTTGGACGGTCGACCAATAGTACCCTGCTCGGATGACTTTGGCTGCCATGGTTCTCGCCCTGGAGTGATTACCGCACGCTCCATCATGGATTTCTTGCAGCACATACTGTGCTTGCTCCTTGGTAAGGCACTTCAGGAGTGGCGTTGAGTATCCCCTTCGGTATAAATCTTGGCCGATCATGGTGTACCAGGCGCATTACAGTCTAATCGTTTTCTCATCACCCGGTTTGCAGGTTCCATGCTCTAAATATTGGATGATTGGACTCATCCAAGTGTCGGTTTCAGTGATGGTTAGGCATTCCGCATCTCCCACTCTTGGTTGTTTCAAATGGATCTGAACGACTGGCCTATGGTGGCTCTGCTTCTTTGTTGATGCGAGGTGAGACAGGGCGTCCGCTCATTCGTTGTCCTGCCATCGTATGTGTTCGATAGTGACTTTATCCAACTTGGCGATTGAGTTGCTGACCGTGTGATAGTAACGCTGGAGTAGGGGCTCCTTAACCTTAAATTCACCCTATCATTCGCCCTGCAAGATCGGGTTTAGACAATATTTTATATATAGGGTAGTTGGTCTTTACCATTATGTCGTGATTTTGGATGTACAGCCCATCCTTCTCGTGGTCAGCACTAGTGCTAGTGCTACCTTTTTTATCATATGGCACCTTGTCTCGGCTGCATGGAGCGTGCGACTGACAAAGTACACTGGGCGTTCTTCTTTGTCGATATCTTGTACCAAGGCGGCGTTGACCGCCTCTTCCGATAGCGCCAAGTATACCACAATCGACAGATCCTGCCTAGGCTTCTGAATGATGGTCGATGATGACAATAAATCTTTGAGCTGGTTGAAGATGTTTTCACGTGTCTCATTCCAGTTGAACTTTACTGTCTTTCGAAGCATTTGCACCATCGGTCTGATTCGTTCGGCTAACCGAGGAACAAATCTAGACAATGCTATTAACCGGGCGAGCAACTGTTGTACCTCCTTCAAGTTCTTTGGGCTTCTCATATCAGTTATGGCTTTACACTTGTCGGGGTTGGCCTTGATTCCCCTATGGGTCAGCATGAAACCCAGGAATTTGCACCCCTCAACCCCGAACGCACACTTCTCGGGGTTGAGGCGCATGTTAGTCCTCCTCAGAGCATCAAAGACTTCATCCAAATCTTTGATGTGTTGGTCGCACGAGTCAAATTTGACCACAATGTCGTCCACGTAGACCTCCACACTTCTGACGATCATCCCCTTGAAGATTTTATCCATCAGTCGCTGATAGGTTGCCCCCGCATTCTTCAGGTCGAATGGCATTACCTTATAGAAGTAGTTTGCACCATCAGTCGTAAAAGCTATTTTCTCCTTGTCTTTGGGATGCATGTTTATCTAGTTGTAGCCAGAGTAAGCGTCCAGGAAGCTCAATACCTTCTGCCCGGCTGCCCCATCAACCAGCCGATCAATGTTTGGCAGGGGGTAAGAGTTCTTCGGGCAGGCTTTGTTTAAGTCTTTGTAGTCCACGCACATCCGCCACTTGCTGTTGGACTTGGTGACCAAGACCACATTGGCCAACCAAGTGGTGTACCGGGCTTCTCGAATGAACCCGACTGCTAAGAGCTTGTTGACCTCTACCCTGGTCGCAATCCTTTTTTCTTCCCCGTGGTTTCTCTTCTTCTGCGCAACTGGGCGCACCTCTTTGTAGACTGAGAGTCTGTGGGTTATGACCTTGGGGTTCACACCTGGCACCTCGGCGGTCCAGGCGAAGAGATCAACATTTTTCTTCAAAGACTGGTGTATGAGCTTAGCGTCAACAGCTGCCATAGTCGTGCCGATACTCGTGTATCTTTCTTCATCGATGAGAGGGACCGGACGCAATTCGTCCTTCGCCTCTAGCCTCGATTCAACCTCTTGCGGGTCAAGATCGATCATGGCAACCACGTGTTCAACCGGCTGCACGTTTCTTCGGGGAGACCTCCCTCGCTCAGGCATTTTTCGCCTTGGTGATTGACTGCCAACGACCTTCTGCCGAGTGGGTTCCACTCGTAGGCTTTCTGCGTAGCACTCCCTAATCCACATGGATCGTCAAGATGTCGCCCGATAGAGACGGGAACTTCATTGTGAGGTGCGGGGTGGACACGGTCGCTCCAAGCTTGTTGAGAGACGACCGCCCGAGCAGGATGTTGTACTAGGTATTGGCATTGATGACTTTTTACGGCAAGTGCACCGCGTTTGTCAGAAGTAATAATTGTCCCTAAGGACGGATATCAATCCCACAAGGAACAGTGAATTATCAAGTACAATAATCGCTAAATATAGAACAAAACAATTAAAAGTGTATTGAGAGTGGTTGTGTTGGCGATGATCAATAAGAAAACAGATAAAGAATTAATTGTTTCAATTGGAAAAATAGGGATTAGGTTTCATCTCTCTCACTCTCATGTATGTATTTTGATTAACATGTCAATATTAAGTTTTTTAATTGAAATTGATGCCCGTATAAAAATCATTTATATCG
>Ga0123342_1008367_pt1 | contig 13067 bp, 6 predicted proteins | sample Turbeawhitnodule_FD_89960 | JGI IMG/M metagenome (GOLD analysis project Ga0123342, IMG submission 89960) | Root nodule microbial communities of legume samples collected from Mexico - Turtle bean Mexico white nodule | ecosystem: Host-associated > Plants > Roots > Nodule | place: Mexico: Nepantla...
ACTATAATAATATATATATATATATATATATATATATATATATATATATATATTACCTACAATTACCGCACAATCGAGCTATATTTAATTCTATGACAAAAAGAGAAGAAAAAATTGCGTGTTACGTACTGCATACGTCGTATTTTGGTATTTTTAGTATTTTGCAATACACTCCACGTCTTATTCTTGGGTTGCAATCTGGGCACCCTTTTCGTGGGGTACCCTTTATTATTTTTAATTTCATCGGTGGGTGACCTTTGATTGCAATGGAAGGACAAAATAGAATACCTTGCCCAAGTGGGTGTCCTTCATTTCATATATTTACCTAAAGTCACAAAACCACTTTTAATGTGTCTCTTTTTCTTCCCATAAATTAAATTTCTTTCGAAAATGGTCTACCTCAATTTATAATTTTGGCAAAGGAAAAATTTTATTCAAAGAATTTTTTCATAAAAATTCAATTCAATCTAGCTAACTCATTATGTGAAATATTAGTTCAGGTTTAAACATTTTCAAAAAAGGATATGTTTTCCATCATGAAAATTAATACAAAACTTGAATATGATTCGTTTCCCATTATACCTTATTAAATTTGATATAAGAAAATAATTCTACTATATACATAACTTAAGTGTAGATAACTTGGATTTCTTAATTCTTTTAAATTAGTATTACTTTTTTAAAATTTACGTATTACAATTTATATTTATTTATATATTAAAATCTTATACTTAGAAGATAAAGTTAATAATATAACTTAAGTTTCAAAAATATATATTTTACTTTATTTTTATTTAATTTTTTAAAACTGATCAAAATAAGACTAAACTAATTAAAAAATTATAGTTCAGGATAGGAAGTGATCTCCATAGGATAGAGGAAACAAATTTGCAAAGAAAGAAAGTGATACGCAGAGAGAAAATTTGAGAATTGAATGGATTCTTTCTTTGTAAAGGGGTTCAACAATATACATTTATATGCATAATACATGCACATAGTTAAAATAAAGACTAAACAATATAACACAAAGTTGATATACCTAATAGTCAAGATTATTGAAAATAAACAATAGTATTGAGTCTTATTAAAAATAAACAATAATAACATTGAATGTTGAAGTAAGTAAGAGAATGGAACATAGGAGAAAGGTTTGGTAAGAATGTGAGCAATTTGATCACCCACAAAATGGTCAGTAATGATTAATTAATGTTCCAACAATTTTTTTTTTAAAAAAAAATGTCTCTCTAGAGTGTAAAACTAGATTATGACTTAAAGCAAAAGTGTTTTATCACAATAAATGATTGGTGTAACAAAGTTAATCTTTAACTCTTTAGGAAGATATTGCAACCATAAAATTTTAGATGCAATGATGGAAAGACTTCTTTATTTCGTCTCAACACTTGATTAAATTAGGTCCAAATAAGATACAAGAACCAGAACTGGATCTTCTATCATCAATATCAGAGGCTTAATCTACATCATAATAGACAGATAAACTATAACTATCAAGAGTATATGCAAGCTAAAGATGTAAACCATAGGAGATTGTGCCTTTAAGATAATGAAGTATGTGTTTGACAACTTTCCTATGTTCTAATAAGGGTTGTGCCATGAATTGACAAACTTTATTAACACTATAACGAATTTCAGATCTAGTTAATGTTATATATTGCAAAGCACCAAGAATTGATCGATACAGAGCATATGCTAACTTTTTTTCCTTGTCAAGTAGTTCACGGATATATTTCGTTTGAGAAGGAAGCGTTAGAGAGACATTACTTCAATACCCAAAAGGTATTCAAGATCACCAAGTTACTTGAGAGCGAAGACTAACTTCAATCTAGATATGACATATTGCAACAGTGTGGAAAAGGAGTATGTGAAAATTATATCATCTACATAGATGAAAAAACAAAGACAAATTGCATCAGATTTAAGTATCAACAAAGAGGAAATACACTTGCTTTGAATAAAATCAAAACCAACAAAAGTAGTGGTAAACCTTTCATACCATGCTTTAGGGGCATGTTTTAACTTATATATAGACCTCTAAAGTTTACAACCAAGAGTGAAATTTATGAACTCAAAACCAGGTGGTTGAGTCATGTAAATATCTTCTTCTAAGATGCAATTTAAAAAAAAATATTGATATTAATATGTTGAATAAACCAGTTGTTTGTAAGATCTTAAGTGACAATAATCTTAAATGTAATAAGCTCCACATTTAGTGAAAAAGTCTTTAAATATTCACACCCAAATTTATGATGAAACCTTTTAGTTATTGGATGGAATTTGTACTTGTTAATAGTACCATATGAATTTTCTTTAATTATGAACATCCATTTACAACCAATAGCAGTTTGTCCAATAGGAAGAGAGGTGAGATACCATGTATTATTAGCCAATCAAGCATCATATTCATCTTGCATGAATTTTTTCCAAAGAGGGGCAAGGCTTGTTGTACAGTGGATGGTTTTGCAACTATGAGAAGTAAAGTAGGATAACGTCGAGGCTTGACATTATTTTGAATAGGTTTGCATAGGATGAATGGGTCTAGGGGATGATGAAACAACAAGGTCAGTAGGATTAGGTTTTATAGAAGGATTAAACGCAATGGAAATAGGAGAAAGAACAACAGTAGGTGATTCATGAGTAATATGTTGAATTGGAAAGTCAATAACAAATGGAATAATTCCAGGAGGAAGTATATGAAAGGGAGAACAAGGCATCAAAGGGGTTTGTATTTGAGTGAAAAAAGGAAAAGCATTTTCATCAAATACAACATCTTTAGAAATAAAGATCTTGCCATTTAAATTAAGACACTTATAACATTTGTGACATGAGGAATAACCTAAGAATGTATAGGTATTGTAGTTTATTGGTATTATAAGGTCGAGTTTGTGGATTACAAACCAAATTTTTTAAAGAAGCTATAGTTAGGATTTTTTTTGGAAAATAGTAGAATAAAGGATAAAATGAGGGAAAGCGGAACAAGGAAGCATGTTAATAAAATAAACAACAATATGAGAAACATGATCCTGAAAGATCATATGAAGATAAGCTTGAAAAAAGAAGAGTAAGAACCATTCAACAATATGACAACATTTACGTTCTATAACACCATTTTGATGATGTGTGTGAGGACAAATAAGATGATTATAAATTTCAAAATAGGTAAGATATTGAGTAAAAGGTCTAAATTCACCCCTCCCCAGTCTATTTGAACTTCTTTAATTTTCTGGTTTAATTGGAGCTCAATAGATGCTTTATTGTTTAAAAGTATGTAAAGTCTCATATTTGATCTTCAGATCATAAATCCAAGTGTATCTATTGTTTGCATCAACAAAAGAAACATAGTAATTATATTCCTCTAAAGATTAAACATGAGAAGATTCCCAAAGATCATAAAAATAAGTTTTAAAGGTTGGTTGTAACTAATTAAAGAGGATTGAGAAAGAAATAGATGAGACTTTCCCACACAACATGTTGCACAAAAATCAACAAGTGTTCTATGGAGAAATAATTATTTCTATTTAAAAGAAACAAGAAACAAACAATTTTATTTTAAAAAAATTCAGTAAAACTTAATTTGTGTCCTGCATGCACGACTTTACTTAAGGTTTAAATTTAAAATTAATCAAAATCGTGCAAGTCATGCACGACTTCTGTGTTATACGAATTCAGTTAAAATAATCTTATTGTGACACGACTTCCACGTGAATCAAATATGAATTGAAGTCGTATGCATATGGTACGACTTCTTCATATAAAGTCGTGTCAGTTAGATAGATACTACTTTCTCAACCTCATAATAAACTCTTTTTACCCATACCCATAATATATGCACTGAATTACACCATATTCATGAAAAAAAAAAACCTTCTTACATATATGAGATAACATGAATATAATGTTTGAACAAGAAAATTTTGATTTAATTTTTAAATTTATACAAAATACAAATCTACTACAATTTAATAATAAAATCATATCTAATTTACCATCAAAATTATTTTTTAAAAAATCATTTTAACTAGAAGATAATTTCATAGAAGTGAATAATGAAATTTAACTGCATGCCATCATATTTTAAAAATGAATAAAAATGATCTGAGGTATTTAAGAATCAAATTATTGATTTACCCACTAAACAATGTGGATTGTATTGGACACTCTGTCATCAACCACCACCCATAGTGTTTGGATAATGATATTCTGTGATCATTTCTTTATCAAAATGTTTCATCCTTTACGAGGTGACTTCTAACTTTTATCTGCTATCAGACAGCATAGTTGCAACTGCAAATTGTAGCCCAACTTGCCAATGTTCTTCACTTTTAACACAATCATTTTTACTTTTCTATACTATTTTCTTTTTAATTATTAAGAACAAAATTAACAAGTTTTATTTTAAATTATATGAGTTGTTGATAATTTCATTTTACAGAAACAAAAGCTCTGAACATTTTTTAGGTGGTTTTAATGTTGATTTTAATTAATATCAGTTTTATTTTGACAATCAACTTCAAACTTGAAATTTATAGTTTCTATTACATAAATAATCGATGTTGTGTTAATCAGAGATTTTAATTCCTTAAGACCGAACGATGTTGTATTTAAAAAAAAAACGATTTTCCCATTGCTAAGCTTAATAATTCCTACAAAAAGACGAGTAAAATTTTATTTATTTTTCATCTATAAAACTGAAACAAGAGGGTTCTCATTAATAATTTTTTTCTACAAAAAATTGTAAGTTTACAGACACTAATCTCAGAATCAAATCAAAACCAAAACATGTTTAAGCGTTGTTTTAAAAAAAAATATATGGATTTTTTTAATTTAAGTCACACAAATAAAATTATTTACAATTTTTATACTGAATGATTTGATATATAAATTATAATATACGTATACATTTTAATACAAAAATATAATTTTTATTTTTGTAAATTATAATTATTGTTTTTAGAGTGACTTACCCTAATCCTATTTAAGATGTAGATTAAACAAACCAACCAAAACCCACTTAAATTTAAGTCATTGTTTCTCCCGTTTGGTTCAATCTATTTTATAGGCTAGGTTGGTCATTGAATTAGACTTATTTTACTTGATTTAATCATGTAGCATGGGATCGATGGAAATCTTGGCCAAACAAATTCATCAATACATAAAATAATTTTTTCTAATATAAAACTGACTATAACAACTTTCGAAACTATCACTAAACGACCAACAAACACAAAAAAAAATCAATAATTAGTAATTTTCTAGTTAAAGTAGTCATTTTAAGTCACTAAGTTCAAAATGTCCTCGAATTTAGGATGTTTTGTATTTATAGAGGTTGATTTTCAAATGTTTATGATAGGTAGTTTTAATTATAGAAAATTGATTGAGGAAGTAAGATGATTTATGGTAATGGAAAAATGAGTTCTAGAATTTAAGGATTTGACTACTTAATTCTCAAAATTTTGATAATAGAATTTTCATTTTCACTAATGTTTTAAGGTTTGACTGAGGTGATCGCCTGTGATCAACACACTGATTTCCTAAAAGGTGATCGATGACCAACAAACACAATGCATGAAGGGTGACTACTAGACGCCTAACATATCGCGTGGAAGGCAATGTATCTTCACCTGACGCTTAAACCTTATATTTCTCAATACCATCATGAAGTGTCCATTTCACCAAGTGTTTGGTCACCTATGGTTGATCCTCCCAAATTCAGGATGCTACAATAATAATATAGAAAAAGTTATATAGAAATAAGAATAAAGTAATGAGTTAAAAGATAAATCACTTTTTACACTCCCTCTTGCCAAATGATGCAAAAAGAGGATAGGGAGGCTTGGTAGCAAAGTGTACTAGTCTCTCTCGTAAGGGAGAGTTTAAGTAGTGAAAAAATAAAGCAAAAAACACGATAATTTTATAGAGTGAGCCTACTTTCTATAGGCTTAAATGAATAAGGACATATTTATAGTAATTTGACATTTTTAATTTTTTTAACGTAATTTAATAATTATCTACTATCAATAACTCTTAGCCAATGGGATTGGGATATCCTTGAGGATACACAACCCCTCAATCCCGAGTAGTATAGGATAATAAGGTTTGTGGTAGATACATCAAAATAACCTTGAGAGTACATAGTCTCTTAGCTCCGAGTGCTATAAGATTACGAGACTTGAGGTGAGGAGATTAGAATATCCCATACGAAACAAAATCCTTGTCTTTGAGTGGTATGTTATGTTGAGGCTTAGGATCCTTATGAAGATGTCATATATTATCTAATCTAACCAAATGTCACATCCCTTTTCTTTCTTGTAAAACATTTTGAAACCTTCGTAACTGTTCAAAAATACTTCCATATTAAATGTAAGAATATCTTATCAAGGCACACTATTAAATGTGAGAAGCCATTAACATGTGACAATATTTGATATGTGAGTTCTTTAGCACATAAGCCATGTAATCATTGTTATGGTTGGGCAAGGAACACTTCTTACCTTTGTAGTAGCACACTTGGTTAGTTTCTAATATTTCTTTGATAAATGATTAATGGTTTCCTAATTTCATGTGCTTACCAACTTGTACAAGAGATAAGCTTGGGTGTTTTAATCTTGGAACATGTGAGTATAAGGTTATCAAATATGGATGACCTAACAGGATGTTGTATGGTAAATGAGTTTTAACCACAATATACTTAACCATCAATGTTTTTTTCTCATGCCACCTATGCCAAAATTCATTCTTAGTATAGCATAGTTTTATACTTCAACTTGGTCTTTTGAGAAACCCACGAAAACTCCCTTAAACAGTTTAATGGAATTACACAAGATATAAAGGCCAAAAAATGTATCCCAAAATAATACATTTTTCGAGCTTCCTTGGTCTATTAGGACTCATGCACATTGTGGATTATCATGGTCATTAATATCACAATAGGATCATAATCATGAGGGATGTTGGATCAAGTGTTTGTCATTAAGTCAAAAGTTATAGTTGACAATCAAAACATAATTTTTTTTTACTTGAGAACATAGTAGCCTAAGTGTCATGATTCAATTGTGTTAAGGCAAAAGTATAACACCCTAAGGTTTTAATTAGTGGTTCAAAAAACCAAATATAAAATATCATCACACTTTGTCTTAAAGATAATGCTATAAAAATGATAATTCATATAAGACGTAATTTTTTGTCTGACAAACAATACAACACTATATAATATTTTCTTAAGTATGATAAGACGCACAAAAGAACAAATGAAACATGCACCAAACATCAAACCATACACATAGATTAAGCAAACCTCATACCTAAAATAAATATCCATGTGCTTACTCTATCTTTGCAATGAATGTATGTTTTCCAAAGAAATTTGTTCAAAAATCAAATATCAAAGATTTCTCGAGACGCAAGCTAAAGTTGTTTTCTTCATCAACTTCCTAATACAAAATGATTTTCAACTATATTTGCCTTGTACGGAATGCATGCCAATCATGATTTTGTTCAAAATACTATACTACCTAGGGAGATAAACATTGTCAATTATCAAGGACGTTACGAAGCGAAAGGAACAAAGATCGAAGTTGCATATGTGAAAATCATGTTAAAACTCGACAGACACAAAAATAACATATATAGATTATAAATGACCGCCTAACCACTACTTTCTTCAAGAGTCTACAGAAAGGATTTCATCCAAAAGAAGAAAATACATATGAGAGGATATGTGATGCTACAAGGCTGCTCAAACAAAGAGGACTTCTCTAAACCAATAGAGCAGAGGTTGCACGATACAAAATGTCGATCAGATGATAGACCACACATCATTACTTCATAAAAGGATCCTCGAGTTCAATGAAGATTAAAATACTAAGATCCAAACAAACCTTATGGAAAACACTTAGAGTGTTTATTCGGCTACCTAAGAGAGTAAGCCTAGTTATTGTAGACATCGAAAGATGTTACCCTTCCGATAGAGCAGGATGATCTGAACTTGGAGAGAAAGCTTAACCATTATATTTGTAGTCAGGCACAATCCTCTCTAGTTGTCAGACCCAATCATCAATAGATTATTAAAATACCAAACATCTAGATCTTAGCCAGGAGTGACTCTTTGGCAAGGAATACTCGGGTTCAGTTCAGAGTGGCTTGAGTAAAGAATACTCCTTGATGGGTCATCCAGGCTATGTGTAAAAAATACTCAAGGTTAGCTAGGAGTGACTTGAGCAAAGAATACTTAGTGTTAGCTAAGAGCATCCTGAGTAAAGAATACTCAATTCATCCAGGAGTTGCTTGAGGCAAGAATACTCAAAGGGTTAGCCAAGAGTGACTATGTTCCCAAAGAATACTCAGTAAAACTAGGAGTGACTTTTATCAAGAATACTCAAGGAGTTAGTCATGAGTGGTTGTGCCCAAAAAATACTCTATGTGTACTTCACCACATTAGTCTACCTAGTTGAACTTAGTTGGTTAATTATGAACTAAACGTAGTCTATGAAACAGATGAACCAATATAAAATATTGTATATTAATCTCTTCTCCTTGAGTCTTTCTATATTTCATGTTATCATCGTTTGCACTAACCCAATAAGAAAAAGCTAATGTATGAGAACTTAAATTAAAATATTTTATTAAAGACTTTTAAATTAAGTATTTACATTTGCATGGTCAAACATTAAAACTATATTATATTATCTTAACACTAGTTGAAATAAACATGAATATATATTAGTGAAGGGATTTAGTTGAGTTTATCCACTTTTAACTTCATCTTTTAAACTTGAAAAACTAAGAATAAATTAAACATTGAAACTAGACTATCTAGTCACATTTGTTATAAATTTTTAAAAGAAAAATGTTTTATGGACGAAACCTATTGAAGAATGTTTCCTGATGACTTTTCATCGTGAACAAACACAATAGTTTTACGATTAATATTCTAATATTATTATTATATTGACGAGCAGAAACACATGTGCTCTTACAGTTGTGTATTCTGTTTTTAATTTAAATAATATAGTTTTAAAAAAGTGTATATAATTATTAAAAATATTTAAAAATATATGATTCAGTTGTTTCAAATAAAGAAATTAAGCGTTAATATTAGTAGTGAGTAATTACATAATTACATATTTTCTTAAAACTATAAAAAAGATAATTAAAAAATACATCTTTTCTTAATAAATAAAGAATAAATTATTAAATAATAAATAAAAGATACACTGAATGATAACTAAAAAAATTGTATTCCTATAATGGTGTATATAAATTAACCGAGTCACTTATATTCTTTTATAATCCCTTTTCCTAGGTCAAATAAGCCTAATTCAAAAATTCTAAAAAAAAAAAAAAGAAGATCGGAATATCTTAAAGGATACAGAACCTAATAAGGCAATTCGCTAACCCCTTATCCGAAATAAATATACTTCCTCCAGAGAAAAAAGAAAAAAAAAATTCAAGATTCGTTTTATTAAATAAAAAATATTCCTTTCGAGAAAAAAAAACTAAAAAAATTGTCTGTGTCATACGTCACATACCTTTATTCAGCAAACACCTGGCGATACTCTATTGGGTCACATAAGGCACCAGTCACTTTCATAAAAGAAAAAACCGCGATATATCGCACCCAAACTCATTATCTCACAACCCAATATATCGTCACACGTCAAATCACGTGGACCCCACCCCACTTTCAATTATCGCTATTACCGAAAATTCCATTTTCAAAGGGCTGGAAATTACCACAATATCCCCACGAACACCGCCGAATTACTCCACCACGCCGTGTCTCGTTTCTGAGAAAAATAATCATCGCCCACCAATTCATCTAACATGAAAATTCAACGCTTTCAAGAACCTAATTAGGTTCGGTTCAAAAGTTCAAAATCTTCATGATCACGAGCTTAATCATGAAATCGATTTCAGTTGCAAATTAATTTCGAATGAAACAATCTCAAAATTTGAATCCAACTTCGAACAGAGAGCAATAATGCAAAATCAATATTCTTCTGAGAATGGAAATCATGCAAGGAACAGATCCACGACCCCAGAATGGAAACAATTATGGTAAATCACAATAATTTATCATCTTAAGATCAAATAGGGGAGAAAACAAGCGTAAAAATAGGAGGAAAATAAAAAAATGAAACGATCTGAGATTGATCGAACACAAGAGAAATTCAGATAAATTCTTCTTCATCTTTTCAGCAACAATCTCTCTCTAAATCTCACACACGCTCTCTCTTAAACCTGCTACTTTCTTTTGCTTCTCTATATATATAATCTGAAAAAAAAAAAAAACCGAAAACCCATGATCGCGCGGAACCGGTCAACGAACGAGATTCCGTTTCAGGTTTCTCTTGCTTTTTTGTGTTTTTTTCCTTTCTTTCAGACTTTAACAATCTTGGCGGCTCTGACCACCGGATTCTCCCTGGCGATGGCTTCTCTTCCGGCGGCTTTGTAGTCGTAACTGCAGTCGTGGCGGTCGGAGTACCGATGCTCCGCGCAGAAGAGGTCGCCGCACCGGCATCGGAATCCGGTGAGTCCAACCTTCCGCCGGCAACCGGAGCAGCGGTTGACGACGCGTTTGGCCTCGGACGGCGCGTTTTGGTCGGAGGAGGGAGGATCTGCAGCCGAAGAAGGCTCTTCGGGGAAGGATCTCTTCTGAGGACGCGCGGAAGCAACGGATCTAGCGGAGGGCGAGGAGATTCCGGCCGAGGCGGCGGATGAGGTTGTGGCGGTGGAGGCGGTGAAAGCGGAAAAGCAGTTCTGGCACATGTTGTTGGTGGCGGGGTTCCCGGTGACGCCGCAGTTGTTAACGCAGAGAGTAATAGTTTCGGGAACCTTGAACTCGGTTTCTTCGTTTTCGGTTTTCTGAGCCATGGAGGAAGAAGAAAAGAGAGTTAGGTTTTGCGTATGAGAGAAAAAGGGAGAGAAAGAGAGAGAGAGAGAAGGAGAGAGAAAGGAGAAAAGGGTTGTGATTGTGGTGGATGGGTTGCGAAGAGGAGCGAGAGAAAGGAGAGGGGGATTTGAAGGTGTTGCGATGAGTTGTGAGGTCGGTAATGGCAATGGAATATGGGCCTCATAGAGACGCGTATCAAACATTTCTTTCTTTTCTTTTTCTTTCTTTCCCTTTCTCTTTCCTTCATACTCTGGCGGCCCAAATTACCAATTTCTCCAACTTCCTCCTTTCTTCGCGTTGTTCCTGTTGCAATTTCCCTCTGCCCCTTACTTTTCTCACACCTTTCTGACGTGTTCCTGTCACTGCATCATCCAAATCATATGTCTCTGTCTTTTTCCTTTTTTTTATTATTATTATTCTTTTTTATTATTATTATTATTATTATTGTTGCTTTTATTATTATGGTTGGTGTTGCCTCTGTTACTACTCTGATTCATTTTGTTAGGTTGGTGGGTTGGCTTCCAATTACGCCTTTTTCTTTCTATCACCCTACTTCACTAAATTCTAAGCTTCCTCTTCTAAACAAATCCAATGGCTAAAAACTCTTTACATCGATTAATGTCAAACAAACTCACCACTATGAATACGTTAATAATTAGTAAAGAAATACAAACAACAATATGCTGCAAAATAATCGGAAAATATATGGTTCAAATATAAAAAAAAAAAGTAAAAACTAAATAAATATATATATATACAAACAAAATTAAAATACTCTTATTTTTAATTTACAAACAATATAATCGATTATATATTATATTATAATATGTTGATCGATTAGATTTATATAATTATTTTTGTCAAACTGAAGGTCATGAAAATGGTTTTTGAGATAATCCATTTATGGTTGTAGTTTTTGAATGTTTGGGATGATAAGATAGGAGAGGTTTCACAAATATTCCACCTATCAACTTAGTGAGAATATAAAATATATGTATTATACAAAATAATATTTGATTTGTAGAAATCATATAACAACATAGTATCATAACTAAAATTAAATTGAAAATTCATTAACATATTTAGTTTTTCTGTTTTAAGTTATTGGACTTTGTTTGTTTGGCTCAACTTTTCTTTTATGTTTCACCTAAGTTATAGTATTTTTCTTATATATACACCGTGTATTTTACTCTCTAATATATAAGTGAATAAGAATTTCTTTTGTATTTTCTTTTATCTATTTTTCTCTCTTTTACGCTTGAATAGTCATTGTCTTCTTTTCATTTGCAATTAGGATTCGTCATAACCTCCACTCTCCCATTGTGATTAAAACATCATATCAGGTAAGGAATATTCATCTTCATTGACGGTAATATCAAAGAATAAAAACTATTTAAAAAAATCACCGTGTCATATTTCACATGTATATTCACCAATTAATATTTCATATAACGAATAAATCAATAATATATAAAATATTGACTTAATTATATAAAATAACCATCTTCTTTAAATTTTATTTAATTTTATCAAAATCTATATTAAATAATTTTACATGTATGCATAATATAAGATAAATCATATTTTATTTTAACTAAATACACAAATCATAATAGAAATAATATTTTAATCATACCTGAGTTCAATGTATAAATAATTAATATTTTTTAAAATTAATTTTCACTCTAATGATAAATTTGTAATTTTTACAATTTCATTAATTAAAAACATTTCATTTCTCTTCGATTTTCACTCTCTCACTTTGTTCTGGAAAAGGATAAAACTTAGACACAGTCCTATTGGTGGTAAGGTTTATACAAATTATGAAGATCGTTTTATACACAAAAGTTTTAAAATATTTTGAAATATCTTTAATATTTTTCACAATGGATTTTCTACTATATAGATTGTTTTTATCAACATGTGATTATAAAGTCCTTAAATTAATACATTTTTACTAGAAGAGATAAAAATCATTTTAATAATCTTTATAGAAAATTATTTATAGAGGACATAAAAAAGAGTAAAAAAGTAAGAAGCATGTGGGGAGAGTATGGACATGATCATATATATATATATATATATATATATATATATATATATATATATATATATATATATATATATATATATATATATATATATATATATATATATATAT
>Ga0123342_1008368_pt1 | contig 13067 bp, 2 predicted proteins | sample Turbeawhitnodule_FD_89960 | JGI IMG/M metagenome (GOLD analysis project Ga0123342, IMG submission 89960) | Root nodule microbial communities of legume samples collected from Mexico - Turtle bean Mexico white nodule | ecosystem: Host-associated > Plants > Roots > Nodule | place: Mexico: Nepantla...
CGTGGCTTGACCCATTTGTGCGTGAATATGCTTGGCCATGGACCTAGTGATAGGTCCTAGACGGTCTAGGCTTCCTCCTAGACGCTCCTTGTGTAGCCGCCCCTCCTCTTGTGCTAGACGCTCTCCTCTTAAGTCTAGACGCTCCTCACATGGTTCTAGACGGTCTAGTCTTGGGTCTTGGCTTCCATGGTGAGGTGAGCTTGGCCCTCCTCCATCAATTCTCGCTCAAGTGAGACCCATTTTCGCTTAAGCAAAAAGGGAGTGAATTTTGGGGTGCTCTTAGGTTCAATCTGGCTCAAACGAGATGATTTTCGCTTAAGCGAGACTCATTCTCGCTCAAGCAAGTTAAACAAAACTTAAAGTTTTTTTTTAGAGCCTGGTTTATTATTGTTTATTATTTTTAAGTACAAATTTTAAATTTATTTAAAAAATATGATTAAAAGAACTTAGTTATGTGTTTAAGTGAATTTTGTGATATATTTGAATTGTTTAGAAAGTTTAAAATATGATGTGATTGAATGGTGTATGATGTGTTAAATGAAGTAGGCAATAAGGTGAAAGTGTGATCAAGACATAGAATTTTCAGGAAAAAAAATATCATGTTGAGATTGTTATTAAGGTGTATTGATTTGTGAGTATCATGTTAATGAGACGATTTTGACTCTACTTAGAATCACATAGATGAAATTATTCAGTTGGTGAGAGTTAAAGGAGGTTCACTTGACTGAGTCTGAGGTTGGAAAGAAATGACCAGAGCAGATCATATGGACATGTCATATGAGATGATGACATGATGAGATATATGATTATGTGCATGGTTGTGTGGATTCACAAGGAGTAGTATGACAGGTGCATGTCTCTGAATGTTAATTTCAATAGAGTCTTCTGGAAGTAGAGTCAAGTGTCTGAATATGTGAGTCAGTAAAAATCTGACATGAGTAATGTGAATGGTGAAAGTTGATAGACACTTGATGATTTTGGCAAATTATGTGATTTGATGAATTTATGTTTGTTAATTTAAATTGAAATTATATAGAATGTTTTTATAACTAGCTTACCATATTGGTTGTTGTGTTTTGTTTTCTTTATTTGTGATGATCGGGTATTTACATGGAAGAAAATGAGGCTGCAAGTGAGAGAGCTTCACAATAAGCAGAAGGAGCTATTTATTTTCTTTTGAAATGTTTTGTTTTAAATATTATGTAAATATTAAAATCCCTATGAAGAGGGATATATTTTGAGATATTATATAAAATATTGGTATATATATTTGTATATGTTTATATGTTAATTAAATATTGCATGCATGTTATAGTTTTTAGTTGGATGTTACAGAAATCACATAGATGAAGTTATTCAGGTGGTGAGAGTCGAAAAAGGTTCATATGAATGAGTTAGTTGTTTGAAAGATGATTGGTTTGGCCTATTATTTGAACTAACCTTGTCATATGAGGTGATTCAATATTTGAGATTATTATGCGTGTGGGTGTGTGGATTCACAGTGAGATTGTATGGCATATACATATCTCTGAGTCTAATTCAATGCAATAGTCTTCTGAAAGTATAGTCAAGTGTCTATGTATATTGGTGAGTAGAAGTCTGACATAATAAATATGATTTATTACATACACTTGATTCCTTCTAAACTAGCGCCTAAGCCATAAAGGAATAGAAAGAGTCATTTCTTCTATCCTTTTCCTAAACTAACACCTAAGGTGCTATACAAATGGAGGTGTCTTTTTGGTTTCCCTCTTAGCACATCCTAAAGCTATTTCTATATTATTTACAAATTTATACAAAAGAAATTACAAAGAGAGATATTAATTGGAGCCCTTTCTTGAATGCTTGTAGTCTTCTTGTTGGCTTTGGGCTTGGTCCTCTCTTTATTTAATTCTTCTTTATTTTTTAGAAGACTAGAAGGAAGAACTTTAAATGTTTGGGTGGATGGTCTCTTCCTTCATTAGTGAAATCCTCTTCTACTTGATCTCCATAAAAAATGTACGAGAATTGATGGTTGTTGTTTAAAGTTATATTTATATTAGAAATTTTAAAAATAACTAACTTACATTGTTGTTTGTGTTGTATTTATTTTCTTTATCTGTGATGATCGTGTTTTTACACGAGAGTAGATGATGTTTCAGGTGATAGAACTCTACTCTGAACAAATGAAGCATTTGATATTTTGTTTGGGTATTTTGTTTTAACATATGTACATTTTTTTATAATACAATGCATGATATAGTATTTAGATGTGATAAATAGGAATCTTACACCTAAAAAATTAAAGTATTTATTTTATATAATATTTGGCCAAAAATGGTTTCAACGAAAAGCTAATATATATTTTTAAAAATTAAGAGGAGTAGAAAATTCAATTTCAAATAAAATTATATAATTGTAAAATACTATAAATGCGTCTCTTTAAAAAACCTTGTAAACAAGTGACGAGTAGCATTAATATAATACATTTGACCCTCAATAACATGTGTATTGACGTCTATATCACGCATTACAGGCTTACACACCAATGCCTAGTTGTTAATTATTTAATATACTATTATAAATTAAACAATCTTGGCTTTCATATTTTATATTGTATTCAATAATTATTTTTTCGAAAACTCTGATCTTATAACATTGTAAACTTGGGATATGCGCCACCAATGAAAATGATGAGGGCAATTAATGAAGAAATAAAAAAAAGAAAATCAATCACCATCAAATTTGATTGATCTAGTTAAAATTAAATATAATTAAGTTAAAAATCTAAACTAATTTAATTTATATTTGTTTTGGATTAACGAATTACAAATAATGAATACTTCCATTAGGTGACTTGTATAGACGGCTGGTCAAATTATTAAAAAAGTCAAAATCAACTCTTGAAAGAGTAATTAGTTGCCATCTTTTTTAGCAATAATATATGTAGAAGATTGTCTTCTAAGTTATAGTACTCTCTTTTCTTTTCGTTGTATGCAAAAAGAAAAACTCACAATAAAAAAATTCATATATATATATATATATATATATATATATATATATAAATAAATAAATAAATAAATAAGTGAGTTTATTTAGATTGAGGTATGTTAAATCAATTTATGAGAAAAATAAATTAAAATTTATGAGTTATGTAATGGTTGAGTTGTTTTTTAATTTTTTTTAAAAAGTGTAAAATGTAAGTTTACAAAATTATTTTTATATTTAAATAATAAATTGTGAGATATTTTTGTATAAATTTGAGTTAATTAAAATATTGTAAATTATTTATGTTACTGTTGATTAATTTATTTCGGTATCATTAAATATTTATTTTCGAAAAAAATGAGTTACTTAATATTATCGAAAAGTGGAAAAAAACGTAAAAATAATATTATCTAAATATATAAATTTGTCGTTGTATTTATTTATACATTTTAAATTTATTTTTCTATTCATTGAGATAGATAACCATATAGATATTTTAGAGGATATTTTATAATTGAAAATTTATATATAGAATGAATTGTACAATAAATTTATTTATAAAGAAAAAATATATATATAAAATAAAGTATAAAATATCGTTTAATATAATGAAAAAATAATATAAATAAAATATATTATTATATATTATTGACAAAACTAAAACTAGTACAAAACAGAAAAATATGACCATCTTACTTCACTTTCTCCTCCAAATTTTACATATTAGAACGGAAAGAGAAATCATTGAATCCATTGTCTCCCTTTTCTACATATCTCTTAATCCAAACCAGTATATCTCATCTTTCTCTTCAATAGTAACCTTTAAAACAAAGATAAAGTTAAAATTTAATAATTCTTAGAATTTAATAATTCATGCTACAGATGTAAAGATAGAAAGGAAAATGTTAACTTTATATTTGATAAGTGTGTACAATTCCAAAATGATTCAATTTCAATAAAAAAAAAGCATTATATGATGACATGCATGTGCAGAAAGTTGATTAATAATGAAGAGTTAGATCTTAGAGCAGTTGGATGTACTATATAATAAGGAGAGCTCAAATGAGTAAGTGATAGATGTTTGAGAATGGGCATTATCCATTTCTTCATCTTCTCAATACCTCTGCTTTCACTGGTATCGCCATCATTTGCAGTGAATGCAGGTTCTAAACCTCATGGCTTTATCCTCCCCATTCAGAAAGACCCAACAACCCTTCAGTACTCAACTTCCGTGGAAATGGGCACCCCTCCATTCACACTAGATCTGGTGATTGACATAAGAGAACGATTTTTATGGTTCGAGTGTGGCAGCGACTACAACTCCTCAAGCTACCACCCTGTCCGATGTGGGACCAAGAAGTGCATCCAAGCCAAAGGCACCGATTGCATCACGTGCACCAACCACCCTCTCAAAACGGGATGCACCAACAACACGTGCGGGGTTCAACCATTCAACCCCTTCGCCGGCTTCTACGTCAGTGGCGATGTGGGACAAGACACCCTCTCCTCCGTGCACTCCACAACCCGTGCAAGAGCACCCTCCAATTTGCACGTCCCAGCCTTCATCTCTTCCTGCGTCTACCCAGATAAGTTTGGGGTTCAGGGCTTTCTCCTGGGCCTGGCCCGCGGCAAGAAAGGAGTGTTGGGCCTTGCCAACACTGCTATTTCATTACCAGCGCAACTCGCAACCAAACACAACCTTCAACGTAAGTTTGCTCTCTGTTTACCTTCAGCTTCAAAATTCAACAAACTTGGGGATCTCTTTCTTGGTGGTGGCCCTTACTATTTGCCTCCTCACGATGCTTCCAACTTTCTAACTTACACTCCCATCGTTACCAACCCCCATAGCACAGGCCCAATCTTTGACAACGATCCTTCCTCCGAGTACTTTATTGGCGTCAAGTCAATCAAAGTTGACGGCAAAATTCTCAACGTCAACACCTCTCTGTTGTCTATTGACAAACAGGGAAACGGGGGCACAAAACTTAGCACCGTTATTCCTTACACCAAATTGCACTCTTCACTCTACCACCCTCTTCTGAATGCCTTTGTGAAGAAAGCAGCGGTTATGAAAATGAAGAGAGTGTCTCCGGTGGCGCCGTTTGGGGCGTGCTTCAATTCAAGAACGGTTGGAAAGACCGTGACTGGACCCAATGTGCCAACAATTGAACTGGTTCTCAGAGGCGGGGTTCAATGGAGAATCTATGGGGTGAATTCAATGGTGAAGGTTAACAAAAAAGTGCAATGTCTTGGATTTGTGGATGCAGGTTTGGAGCTAGAAGGTCCCGCAGCAACTTCCATCGTTATTGGTGGGTACCAGATGGAGGACAATCTCTTGGAGTTTGATCTAGCTTCTTCAAAACTTGGTTTTAGCTCCTCCCTTTTACTCCACAATGCTACATGTTCCCATTTCAGACTCCTTTGATTTTTCACTCATCTCTTTCACCACACTTTGGTTAATTTCGTCACCAATAAATTTTATTTCCCATTCTAATCCTATGTAACCTGTGCTCTACTTTTACTCATATTCTAAAATATTCAATTTTCACATTATTTATCAAAAGTTATTTACATTCCCAGTTTGGAGGCATTTCTCTACCTACACACGTCAATGTCTACCACAATATGTATTATCAATAATGGAATTACTTAATAATCTTATCAACTAACAAATAACAACTTACTCCTTATTTAATAATGTATATTTTATACCAATTTAACAAATCATAACTTAACAACTCAATTATCATTAGTTTGTATTTATATTAATTCATCTTTTTTTAAAACCCTATATAGTGACGTTTCTATATAAAAAAGTACTATGTATTTATTTAAAAATGAGTTGCGTGACATAAATACTCAAAAATAATATTAACTAAAAAATCAATTATATTATATAACTATATACAACTATTCAAAAGTGAGTACCAACTACTAAAAAATAAATATTAATTCTAAGAGTACTTATATACAATTGCTTAAAATGACTTATATGATTCAATCATTCAAATATTAAGTATAGGACACAATCGTTTAAAAGTGAATGACAATTATTCAAAGATAAGTTAATTATCAAATGAATTATATGATACAAATACTTCAAAATTGTAGTTAAATATTAAAAAATTAGTTATAACTTGAAAATTATAAAATAGAACTACTTGAAAATAAGTTATGTGATACAATCATTTTAAAATAGTGTCAATCGTTAAAAAAACGAGTTATATAATTCAACCATTTCAAAATAAATAACAATTATTTAAAAATGAATTATATAATACAACAACAAAACTCAAATAAGAGTTATATATAATGAAAACATGATTATTGTTACTCTTGAAAATGCATTACTAGTTAGTTATGCACAAACAATCAATATTTTTGGAAAATATTTTATTTGTTAAAAAAATGCAAATAGTAGAACTTAGTTGTTCAACCGTTCCACTAAAAGATAAATTTCTCTTATTACAAATCTTAAGTACTCATAGATTTTGGACAAAATAGAACATTATATACACTGGTTTCATTCTTCTATGGATGTTTACTTTTGTTATTGAGATTTCTAACAATTTTTAAACCTTGTTTGAATTAGAGAGTGGAAAGTTGAGGGTATGGGTTAGTGGAAGTGTGATAGTTTAAGAAAATATGAAGAAAGTTTTTTGGATCGGAGTATCTTAGAATAGATATGAGAATAAAGTTTATTGAAGTATATGAGTTGCATTTTGAATTATTTTTAATGATGTAAATTGTAACATTACAAATTTATTCTTATGTATAAAAAAATAAAAAAATAAAATTAAATATTTAAATATAATTATATTATTATTCATTTTATTAATTTAAATTAAATTTTTTAGTTAAACTAATGTGTTTAGATAATTTTCATATTATTTATAATTATTTAATTTGTATGACATTATGTTATTTATATATATATATATATATTTTATTTATATAAGAATATTAATGATGATTTTCATTATTATTATTATGAAAAAGTTAATATATTTTGAAAAGAAAATGAGTATTTAAAATTTGGAAAGGAACATTTTTGTGTATGTTTAAAATTTAACAATATTATGATATATGAATTAATAACATAAAAAAATGATATTTTATATTTGATTTATCATGCTTTATTTGAATTTGTAAGGTATAAAATAGATTAAAAAAATACCGGATGTTTATTATAGGAAGATATTTGTGGTGTAGTGAAGTTTGTTTCAATGATTATCATTTATTAATTTTACATGCATATAGAAAAATAATAAAATATAGTTATGATTAATACACATTAATTGTATACTAAAATAAACCACATGATGAACGTGAAATAGTCATTCATTGCACATAAAGTTATTATATTTAACTTGGAGAGAGATAGAGACATGTTCATTTCTTCTTAATTTTAACAAAATTAGGATAAAATTAAGAACATGATAATGTTAATTAGAAAAAGAAAACACGTCCCACTAATAACATCTGGATTCTTTTTATGGAGACCTTAAAACGTTTTTCCAAAACATATATTTTATTCCATTGTCTGATAATAATTGCATCTCTTTCTTCGCTAACGTCTTCAATGCACCATTTGAAAAAATTGTTAGGATTGATGGCTAGAACAAGGGGAGGGGGGTGAATTGTTTCCGAAAGCTTTTCACAAATACTTTGCTTAGAATGAAACTTTAACTATCAACTCAGAAAAGCAATTCAGAAAGCCAAACAAATTACAATTCAGAAAGCCAAATAAATTACCAAACAAAAACAGATATCATAATTTTAATCGGTTAAAATTATGATTCAACTGGTTGTTTATGACAACAAAAAATATCAAACAGTTATGGAGAGAAGAGATAGAGAGAATTACACACAAGGTTTATATTGATTCACTCTTGGAGTTACATCCAGTCCTCAGTTAAACCACTGAGTATTTCACTATGCAACTAATCACAGATTACACATACACCACACAAAGAGGTGACTTTGAATCCCACAAAGCCTACTCACCCCCTTTGCACACAACCAACACCTCAAGGCAGAATCACACTGACTTTACAGGATTTTACAACAGTTTTACAGAGAGTAATATGAACAATTACAAGAGCCTAAACAGGGTTAGAAAATACCTGGAATCACAGTACACCATAAACCTTATTGATCAGTTCTTTGAATCACAACAAAGCTCAAAAGCAATCTTGCTAAAACTTGGTAAAACACATTTTCACAAACAGTTGGTAATCTCTCAAATCAATCTCAAATCAGAGTATCAAACTTTTCTGTTTTATCAATCAACCAACCTATCAATCTTTTCAAGTTTGAAAGAAGACTCATTTTATAAACCTTGAGAAGATACCATTGAAGACAAATTTGAACAACCAAAAAGTTAAAACCGGTTTTCAAAATTTTTTTTTGAAAACATACATTTAATCGGTTAAAACCACGATTTAACCGGTTGAATGGTTTAGACAGTTATACAACTGATTCAAAAAACAGTTTCAAAACACCTTTGCCAGCTAAGTCACAAACAACCGATTATCTCGAAACTTTAATCGGTTGTTTTTCCCTTTGCATGGAAAAACACTTTAATCTTTAAAAAAGATTGAAATAAGCTTTGTTTGAGAATCAATACTGATCTTACAAAGATTCTAAACCCCATAACAAAAACCTATACCTAAAACATAACACAGCTTCAGGCTTCATGAGGATTTGATGCATCAAAGCTTCCCATCTTCAACAAAAATTATAGCCTAGGACCATGCTAGTTCTAATATGTTTTGAAGAAAAGCATAAAATGAAAACAATGAATAAATTTAACATAGCTTAAGTTTGCATCAAACCTAATTGAATAAATGTTACCTTGTATTTAGAACAACCCCAAAATTGCTTTCCAACATTTTTTCAGTTGTTGTTGTTCTCAAAATAGCAAAACCTCCACAATCACAAATAGGTGCAACGAAGACACTTGTACTCCCACCAACATGAGTAAAAGTACAACATTTTTGCACACCACAACTGGTACAACTAGACGATGATGACAAGTGATACGTAAACATTGAAGGTCACTAAAGCAAAGCTCTCGGTTTTCCAGAAAAGGTAATGGAGCCTAATTTTGATTCATGGATAATGTAAATAAAATGCTCTACAACTTGCATTCAAAGAAATATTAAATGATAATGAGTAGCATGAAAACCTGAATATTAAATAACAATTTTAACAATGTTCAACATGAAAAATAACAATAACATAATCATAATACAATCATTGGTGTTGGTGACGTTCAATCTCATTCATTTGATCCTCCAGTCGCTCCATCCTTTCATCGCCCTATCAAAACGTGTGTTGAGCATGTTCAAAAATGTGTATTGATGTCCAACCTCATGTTGTTCATATTCCCTGGATGTTTTGTATCCCGCTCCAAATTTGGGTTAACATTTTAGTGTCATGGGAGATTGCAGGCTGAGGTTGACCGCCTTGAAGATATTCTTGTGGCAATGGTCAAACCTACCAACAAACACCATTTACTTGAAAAATTTGGAAAATAAATATGAACATAATTGATTATGTTTTGCCTTAAAAAAATAACATAACCGTTAGCCACAGTTTTTAAGAGCCTAATTGACTATGTCTTCACTTAAAAAACAAACCTAATCGATTATGTAGAATATTTGAACAACATAATCGATTAGGCCCTTTTTAACACACCACACATACTTGATTAGCCTCCAAAATATAGAAGATATTCGATTAAGCATAAAGCATAATCGATTATCAACTGTCTTTTAGGTCATAAGCGATTAGGTCCTACATGTTTTTCCAGGTATAATTGAGTAGGCACTGTGGAAAATCTTGAAAATGTCTAACATGACCTCAAAGATGCACTAACAACTCGTGAAAATTGCACACCCTCGTTGGCTTTCGCACTCTACTCACTCACCAAACACTCCAAACAAAGTACCCAGACAATGAAAATGAAGATGTGTTGTTGTTCTGAGAGTGATGGTTATATAAATAAGAGGTCGTGAATGAGTGTATTTATTGATGTATTTATGATATTAATCTAGAAGGTAATGCATTCATCACACACAGTTTGTCAACAATATTCCTTGAAAAGTCAATAATCTCTATAGGCATGATGAATAAGCTATGCATGGCTGTGGCATTGGCTGACACAGATCAAGTCACGAAAAATGCTAATACCAAGGGCACCAAAGTAAAATTGCAAATCCTACGAGATTTTCCCTTCTCTTCATTGATGTTTCTCTGCAATGGTGTAAGACACAAAAAAGGAACTCCCTTTCTCTTTTCGCACCTCTCCACTCTTATGCATCAGTTGATACAAAGAAGGATGCACCCTCACATTTGTATGAATAGTGCACCCATATATTCAAACACATTGTTAAAGATGACTTAATCTTTTCTAAAAAATGTTTTATCTATAATAAGACATATAAAAAAATCACCCTTGAATATTATTTTTTTAATTTATTAATTATAAATGATATAATCTCAGTTCATTAAACAAACAAACTCAATAAAAAAAAATATTTTTATCAAAACATGAAAATAAAGAACACGGATAATTATAAACTCGAGTTTTCCACCAATTTGTATCTCATCAAAACTCATTTATCTTTATAAAATTAAAAAAATAAACACAATAAAGTTTATCTACCTATTTATAGATATACTTGACTCAACTTTTAAGTTTGGAAGTTGTTCCCATTTAAAACATTAAAAATACAATTCACATATTTTATAAATAATTTTTATTCATATAACATTTGTTAACCATTCAAAACATAAAATTTAATCATTTAATTTATCTCCGATAAACTAGTTATATAACTTTCTGAGAGATAATTACTTTATTATTGTTCTTCTTATCTTTTATCTCAAGAAAGAGTTTATAAAGTTTATATATTAACAACTTCATTATAAATTTATTATAGTAAGTATCATTTGAAGATTCTCATTCTAAAATACCTCATTATTATGCTTTTTTATTTTATCATTTTTTATGAACTTAAATATTGAAGGATATTATGTAGATTAACCTTTATTCCTTACTTAAATGAGTGACTTAATATGTTTGGAGTTCACATCTCACTTTTACCTACATAACTACTCCTCCAGAAATGTTAAGAGGAATTTAAATTCAATTTGTTTTAAATGTTTATTTAACTCATTAAAATATAATGTTACCTGGAACACGTAAGCATGAATCACGTGGGTTATTTTATCAACAGACCCAGAAGAGTATAAAAACGAATTGCTATTACAATATGGCAACTAATGTTAAGTGAACTTAGTTTGTTTTAGTCTTCATCCAATAAACACTCCATTGTCAATAAGAAAATACAAAGAACATTAAATAAATCCATGGTGATGCTTAAAATGAAAAACAGAGTTGAATGCACAAGGATTAAGGAGACGAGTATGACCGTGAAAGAAGTAAATAGGTAAACTAGATGAGTTTAACCATTTATACTAAAACAAAAGTTTAAATCGATTACGAAGTTTGTATCCACTTGTTTATCACGAGACGTGCTTATCTCTATTCGATAGATCTCCGAGAACTTATTTTAATTTTTTTTTCCATTCATTTAATATAACTTGTTATTTACTATTCTTGTTTTGTTTGGATCACAAGTCAGGGACACTTGTAATCTCGATGCAAATCACCTCGGTTTTGCTTTTGTATAAAAGTCAAGGATGCATACCAATGTGTAAAAAAAATAAATTAATATCCTTTTTACATACAGTACAATGCTAACATAAGTGACGGAGATGGCAACCTAATTGTTTGCCATATTAGAAATGAGAGGAAAAAAAGTGATAATTTATTATGTCTTGTTTCGATAGGTTATTTAGAGATGAGGTCAATGTCAACTTTATATATGTACTTCTATAAGACATAGATAATACATGCTATCGATTGAACAATTGTTAGTCGTTATTCGATCGTTTCTTTTTTGCTTTCTTTCTCGTATTTGTTTCTTAGTATTCGGTTGGGAGTGACTCTACAAAAGGTTCTTTGAAGATCAAGTAAGTGTTTTGTATGAGAGTGTGATATATTGATAAAATCGTACCTTATTCTTGTGTAATCATGCTTATTTATAGTGTTTTTAATGGACTATCTCGTTTATGGGCCATATTTAATGTATATCTTTGCTAAAATGACATTACCTGATTTGTCGTGTATCTCCTTATTTTACCTTGGTGCATTAACTCTATGCGGTCGAGCGGCCTTCGATACTGGGGGACGTGGTTCACTCAGTCCCGATCGATACACTTGTCCCCCAGGCTCAAGTTCCAGAAGAGTCTAGACGTGACCATTTGGTGTCTCGAGGTTGACAGTGGCAGTTTTGATCATTAATGGTTGCAATGTCAATGGTGATTAGACGTATGTTTCTCAATGTTTCGTTTGAGTTTAACTTAATTTTCGATTTGGGAGATCTACTGGTTCAGTTGGCCATGCTGAGTTCAATCATTTAAACTCGTTGGATTAGAGTAGATCCTTACGATTGAGAGGAGGACGATGTTTCACTCTCTCATGGTAGGACCTTTATAAATAATGGTTCATTTGAAAGTTTTTTACGCTTTGCTTATTCTCTCTAACTCTGAACACTAAGTGATATTTTGAGTGTCGAGCTATGGCAAGGTGTTTTCCACTTTCTTCTAAAGGTTAGTCATGTCTTCTTTTGAGCCTTTGCCTTCATCTCTTCTACGTCCTCTAGGGGAATTCTTACCGTTCTGGGTGAAGTTAGGATAGAATTAGCTGGTTACAGTCGGGTAGTCAACCTTGCTAGTCGACCGCCTCGTAATCCAGGTTATGAGTGGGTTGATCCTTGCGTGGTTGACCAGATGATAGATATCAAGTTAGAGAGGATTTTACTAATGGAGGAAGAGGCCATCCACCCAAACATTTAAAGTTCTTCCTTCTAGTCTTCTCAAAAATTAAAAAAGAATTAAGTAAAGAGATGATCAAGCCCAAAGCCAACAAAAAGACTACAAGCATTCAAGAATGGGCTCCAATTAATAACTTTCTTTATAATTTCTTTTGTATAAATTTGTAGAACATATAGGAGTAGTGTTTAGGA
>Ga0123342_1008369_pt1 | contig 13067 bp, 14 predicted proteins | sample Turbeawhitnodule_FD_89960 | JGI IMG/M metagenome (GOLD analysis project Ga0123342, IMG submission 89960) | Root nodule microbial communities of legume samples collected from Mexico - Turtle bean Mexico white nodule | ecosystem: Host-associated > Plants > Roots > Nodule | place: Mexico: Nepantla...
AGGGTGTCTCTCTGGTGGTGGACTGGGGAGTGGTGTGGTAAGCCCACACAATTCTAGGAACCTCCTCTGCCCAGGTTCCTTTGGCCTTCTCGAGCCTTCTCTTCAGACCTCTGAGCAGGACTCAGTTGGCAAACTCGACCTGCCCATTCGTCTAGTGGTGCTCGACTGATGCGAACACCTGTTTTGTTCCAACTTTTGTGCATAACTTGCCCAACTATTGGCTTGCAAACTGTGTGCCATTATCAGACACCAAACACTTCGGTACCCCGAAGCGGCACACTATGTTCTTCCACATGAAGTGCTGGATCTTGTGGGCCGTGATTTACGCCACGGACTCAACCTCTATCCACTTTGTGAAGTACTCTATGGAGACCACGAGGTACTTCATCTGTCGTATCGCCAAGGGAAAGGGTACCAGGATATCGATTCCCCAGGTATGAAATGACCAGGGGCTGTAAATCGACCCGAGTTCTTCTGGTGGCACCTTGTGCCAGTCATCATGTTGCTGACACTGCTTGCACTATTGTGCGTACCTCGTGCAGTATTCCCTTATGGTTTCTTAGTTAGTTCACATTGTTCTAATTGATTTTCTTGGGCGCATGATTAAAGAGAGAGGAGATAAACATTCCCATGGAGTATACGCATGGAACAAAGTGAGTATTGATTAAACCAGTAGACGCATGCTTTACTAGTGAGTTTCAATTGAATAAGATTGGCGCATGTTCAATATGGTTTAACTCTGTTGGAGGATTGAGAAATGATTAATCTTTAGAGAACCTGTGAAGGATTCAATAGTGGAAGAACTTGAGATCAACCGCTTTTTAATTGCTATTTTAATCTATTTTCTATTTTCTGAACAACTATCTCAACCCCCTTTTATCATTATTATTATTATTGCTAACTTTTATTGCTTGCAGATAGATTCTAAACACTTTTATTCTTTGGGTGGATACCGATCCCTTTGAGGAGATCGATATGTGTTGGTGTCCATCTTAATAAATTTTCAAAAGTGGCCAACTTGAATAAGTTCTTCTATCTTGTCTTTCAATGCTTTCCAGCCTTTGGTGCTATGGCTGTAGTTGCGGTGATAGTGACAATGTTTAGATGTATCTGTATTCCTTAGAGTCTGTGATTGTTTTAATGTCGGGATTAACTCAGTCTGCATTGCCTCGTCCAAAACTCTTCCCCTCGGTACAATCAGAGGTGTGTAACCTTGAAATATATGACTCCTATGATAGTCAATGTGTTCTTCTATCTGCATGAACTTGGTTGTGCGGTTCCTCAATTCATCCATGTTTTTGGCCGATCTCTTGATTAAGCTTTCAGTGAATCGACTTGGTCGGATTGCCGAGATGAGGTGATGCATGGCTATCTCGGGCATCAAGTTTCCGATACCCATGCAAACTTCGTTGATTCTATCCATAAATTCTCTCAAGGATTCTCTTTTTTCTTGTTTCACGTTAAGGAGAGACATGGATGAGGTATGATGCGGTCAACTTGTTGCATATTGTGTAATGAACTTCGTTGTCAGGACTTTGAAGTTTCCCACAGAGTTGGGAGGGAGTCCAGTGAACCAACCGAGCAGTCCTTCTTGGAGGGAAGTTGGAAAGACCTTACACCATACTACCTTGTTGGTTGTGTACAAGGTCATCTGTGTTTTGAAGACGTTCAGGTGCTTTGTGTTGGTGGAACCATCATAGAGTTTGATAGTTAATCCTTTCCACTTTGGAGGGAGTGGTGTGTGCATTATGTCGTCCTTGAATGGATGTTCTCTGGGATCTTCCTCGTCATCCGGAAGTGGAATGTTTCTAGAACTTTGGTGAGTTTGATGGGTCTTAGGGGCTGGATGGGTTTGAGGGGCGGTCGGAGGTGCTCGGAATTGTTCCTCCCGTTCATGCCCATCAAGTCGTTGCTGTAAATATTTATTTTGCTCATTCAAAAGGGACATCTCCTCCACGTATCGACGTCGATCCTCCTTATTGCGTAACTGATACACAATGCCTTTTTATCGTAACTCCTCCATTTGTGCTTGGAGGGTTTGGATCATAACTATCTGCTCATCCGCTAGATGGTTGTTGTTAGCATTATTCCTGTTGACACCATCGTTGTTGGTTGTTACTTGCCACTGAAAATTGAATACTACATCGGCCCCACGGTGGGCACCAATTGTACCTGTATAGGCTCAGGGGCCCATATAGTACCTGTGATTGGATGTACAATTGCTGACGTGTCGATGATCTCCAAATTCTTTCAAGCCTCCTTCCTTTGATGCTGATGCTCGATCGAACGGGGGGTGTGGGTACTTGGGAATTGCACTCCGACGCTCAAGTCAGTGTTCTAATTTAGGTGTATTCTAGTAGAATGTAAAAATGTACCTTATTCCTCAATAGAGAGCTCTATTTATAGTATTGGTTCATGGACCCTCACTCTGATGGGCCGAATATCAGTTATTAACTGGCGCGTAGTGATCCCTTAATACTAGGAACATGTATCTTTAAGTTAGTTAGTTTTATCTGTTTTGTTGAAGATAGTCTGTTTTATTGGAGATATTTCCCGTATATTTCGAGATGTTATTTGACTCATTCAATGCTATCATAAGTGTTGTTGCTCATTTATTTATTCTATTCTTTTGCGTTATATGACTCGGGCAACTGGTCACCGAGACTCAAACAGGCTCATTCAATATCGCGATCAATACAATAATTAAATTTATTCTAATATTTTATAATCCTTAAGTAAAATTGCAACACACAAAATGATGGGAATAATTTTACTTAATATGTTTTAATAAATTATAATAAACAACTAAAAAAAGTTTTAAAGCTTCAGCTAACCCAATTAAATGTGACACCTTCCCCACCCAATCAAATGTTTTTGTATGAACACCCTATTCCATGAAGCATAAAAGCCCCCATCGATCTGGAATTGACATATTAAACTTTCAATTCATTTTTCTCACTTTCTCTATCCTTTTCATGTTCTTTCTTTTTTATAGAAATCACAATGAAAAGAAAGAACGCATGTAGCTTCATGACACTTGAAAAAGGGTTCGAAAATACAAGTTAATATCTTAGCTGTTTATGATATATTCCTCTCTGCCAATTAAATCATGATAGATAGTTTAAGCTTTTTGTGGACGATAACGCAACATTCATCCCAAAGTTGTAACCATTATCCTTTTCAGATTCCCACAAATATCTTCCCAAATATCTTCCATCGGTTTAAATTCAAATAATTGAATTTTGTACTTTCTTTTAATTCTCACCCTCTTGTCATTTTTCTGCTATTTTTTCATAGATTGTACAAATCCAATTATTTTTTTCAAATGACTATCATAAAGATTAATATTTTTTTTTATCAAATTTATGTAATTTAAGAATGTCAAATTGTTCTTACATGTCGAGGTCGAGAATGTATCGTCCCCATGTAATTGACACTTATAAATATAAATTTTTTGTACGTCTTCGATCTTCAATAGTCAGTTCTTGATAGGTTATGGTTTTCTGTTTAGTTAGATGGAAAGGATAATTGCAAAATGTATTTTGATGTTCGATATATAATAGTTGAAAACGATAAATTATATTAAATAAGTATTTCTTGTCTTGTTTTTAATAATATATTTAAAAGATCAAATATAATCCGAGTGGTAATAGATTTGATTTAACATAACTTACCGAATTAATTTTATTATTAAAAAAGATTTGGTACATATCATTTATCTTTAAATGGTTTTTAATATTGAATTATATGTTTCTTCGTTCGATAATGATCTCGACTATTAACGGTGTACAATTTATTTAATTTTTTCGTTATCTATTTATTAATATTTTTTCCATAAAAATCATTTTCTTAATATAGAAGAATAAAGTTAAAAAAATTATGTTGTCTAATTTTATGAAACCTGAAGGAAACTATTGTAGTATTTCTTTTAATATAAAGAAAGAAAGAAGTCCAAGAAATGTAAACTGGTGTCTCTTGTTTATATAAACATGATATGATATGATAATATAATGTGGCGAAGGTTAAACCCTTGTGCATTTGTTTCTCGAATATTATTTTTTATTTTAAATACATTTTCGGTCAAAATATATTCTGATCAAGAAAGAATATTTGGTGTTTTTGTAAAGTTCAGATCAAATTTCTTATTCGATTTTGCTTTTTCAATTAAAGGACGTCAACTTTTAGTTTTTTTATGTCTTCTATGTTTCAAAAATAATTTTTTTAAAGTGTTCTATATGAATGAAGGATAAAAATTAAAAGAAACCAAAGATTTACAATATTAAATATAGTGTAACTTTTTTAAAATTTTAATATTACTTTTAATTTATTTATATAAACAATATTTACTCCTCATATACAGTTATGAATCTCTCAGTTTATCAAAGTTTATTTTTAATTTTAAAAAAATTAATCCATCAAAGTTCAACATACATGTAATAAGTACTGTTTTTAATACAATATCACATTAACAAGTGATATAATTGACACTTTATAGTATAATTTTTTTGTATTAGTAATTACATGTTAATTATTATCGATTAACTGAAACACAGCAGAGTTGTGGCTATATATCCACATGTTTATTGCATGTTAAAATTAGTACATTGAGAAAAATATAATACAATAACGTTTATATTAATTTTAATTAATAAATATTTTTATGAGCTATTATTTAGTGGTTGTCCTCGACAATGTATTAAAAAGATTGTTATATACACACAAATAAGAATAGGTAGAATACACAGTATGAAAAATATTTAAAAGGCAAAAAAACGAATAACGAAAGTGTCTGGATCACCTTTGGCACTGATTGAAAGTTATTTTCCAATTAAAGTGACCCATTTTGATTTTATTCTTTGCAAAGCTCCCTTGTGGGATACCTATTGCTTTTTGTTTGATCTATAATTTGGGAATAGAGTCTCTTGCTAATGTGTATAAATTATACAATATTGATCTCTTAATTGTGAGAAGCAAATGCAGGTGTAGTGGCATTTGGAAAAAATAAGTGAGCCAATTTTGTTTGCTCTTCTCTATATATAGATTTATTTATTTGGAGTGATAGGATATGGTTGGTTAAATTTTGGTGGTGTTCTTATTTAAAGTTGATGATGGGCCTCAAAACCCACTATGGATGCTATTTGTTCCCATTTTGATCATTAATTCCCTCTATACCCTACCCTCCAATTCCAAAGGTTAAAGATTAAACAAATGATTGAAAGGCTCATATCATTACTTTTCAATTTACACATATAGAGAATTTAGCCATCACCATAGTACTCTGTGTGTGGCGAGATAGAGAAGGAGACTGCTGCGACGTCACTAGGAGAGAGAAGGACCCACCGAAAGAGAAAGAATGAAAACAACAACCACCCAAAAAGTCACCTTTGAAGTGACAAATGGCCGTACTCGCGTCGAGGCCCCTGTAGCCGTTGCCATGTCGGCTAACCACGACGTAGAAGCCAATTCAGATTGTTCCACCGATGAACCTGTCCCCGTTACACTCCCAGACCCAGACCCAGACCCAGAATCTGTGTCCTTTGGACTCGAATCTGTTGAAGACTTCAAACTGCAAAAACACCAAAACGAATCTCAATCACCGACCATCTTACTCTTCCATGAATTCAAAATTAACAAGTAAGAAACATAAAACAAACGACTAAGCCAAACTAAGGTTGTTTGTTACTTTGTTTACCTAGGAGAAGAGGGACAAAATGTGATTGTGTAGTCGGCGCCGGAACATGTGAACGTGCTAGTGGCATCATCGTACGCGTAACTATAGGCTTTGGGACATGCGGACTTGAAAATTTGCGAGTACGTGGAAGGCTTGCACGTGGAAGGGTTACCAAACGCACCGTTGCAGCAATACTCCGGTTTCCCAAACGCGCTGCACGCGCTCTGACACGCGTCGCCGCCCTCCACCCTTAGTTCCGATGGGCAACGCCGATTGAGATCCTCGCCGCACCCCGTGGCGGCGCAGGACCCCGACCCGCCTCTCGGAGCCACCATCATCGGCAGATTATAGCCGTCGACGAGGCTCACGTCGTAGTAGTCCATGGAACCGGTCCCGAGCGTGAACTCCGCGAGAGTCGCCGGCGGGGTGGCTCCGGCGCCGTTGCAGTTGACCTCTCCGGAACCGCAGTCGGCGGTGGAGCACGTCCCGCGGCCAGAATTGTCGAACTGGCAACCGGTTCTGCCCCAGAATCTACCGGACCAACCGGTCGGAGCCTGGAAGCTTCTGGAGCCCCCCTTCGCGAGTTCAAAGCCCGTGCTTGCGAGTTCCGGTGTCCCTAAAATCCCTGGCCACACCGTGTAATCGCACTTGTTGACGAAAGTAAAGGTTGCCCCTGAAACCCCTGCATTTGAAAACATGGTGGTATAGTTTAGTTATTCCATGTATGGATTCTCCAACACCCATTTTATTAATTTCGTAAAAGATTTTAAATTTACCTCTGAATACGAGGAAGATTGCGATGGCGAAGAGCACTTCATAAGGGTGTGGGGTGTGTGAGAGCAGAGCCATTTTTTGTTAGTGTGTGGGTTATGGAAAAATAGAGTTTGGTAGTATGATATGATATGTGTTGTTTATGATAACAAGGGATAAAGAATGGGGATGATGAGAATTGAAGCAGAATCTCTGCTTTATGAAGTGCTGGTACTAATAACATACATATAATTACAAGCGTAACACTCACTCTCTTTCTAGGAAGAAAAAGAGTGAAGAGATGAGAAGAAGAATTAGGGGAATCTGAATGCTAAACTCTGCATCGTTATTTATAAAGAAGGTATAAGCTAAAGAGTGTCACAGCCACGCTTTTGTTTACTGTAACTGGACGAGTGAGTGAAAGAGACAGAGCAGGGGAGAGAGAGGTGAAACCCAAGTTTCCACCCGCCACTGTTTTATTTTTTGGTTTTTTGTTAGTGAGTGCAGCGGAAACAAAAAAGAAAAGAGAAAGAAAATATTGGTAGTGTCGGTCAAAAAATGTGCAGCGAAGTGATTTTTCTTCTGTTGCAGCTGGGTGATGTGTCTTAATACTCATGGCTCTCTTGATTGCCACATCCACATTTTTCACCCGTGCAAGTAAAACCAACCCTTACCTTATACTATACCATTTTATAAATCAGACCCTGTTACTTTTATGTGAATATAAAGGCTTAATTTCACTTGTAGCCTCTGTTGATCATGATCATGCAATTTTATTTTTCTCTGTTCCTAAATTCGACTTATCTTATAAAGATATTTGAAATGGACGAGAGAATGTTTTCTTATAAGAATATTACCACGTCATTAGTATAACAAAATTGTATCATTAATTAGTTCAAAATCATTTTAATTATAAGATATAACACAATTATTTTGCTGATAAAAGAATATAGCACAAGTGATACCTTTATATGTGTGATTCTATATTTAAATTGAAGGTGATGACTCACTAATTAATTACATATAATAACAGTAACTATATTTATAATATAATCTAATAGTATATTATAATATATAATTTAAAAAATATAATTACATTTTAAAATTATAATTGAAATATTTCTTATCAACTAATGATACAAAAATCTTTATGAAACATAATGTTTTATAGTATAATTTAATCATAATTAAACAAACATAATAAATTTATTAATTTTATAGCCACGAGGATGATGTTACAGGTGTACCAAAACTTTATATCCAAACAACCTAGCCAAATTTAGTGCCGACAACCACACCGCACTCTTATTTTGCACTATACTTAGTTTCCGAATTTGAAGTATGATGATGTCATGCACCAGCAGGATCCTGGTAGAATAGAAGAGTGAAGAAGGTGTTCAGGATGAGGATAAGAAGAAGGTATAAAATTCTCTTCATTCTTATAATTTAAAACAAAAATACCTATTCATATAGTCAGATAGCGTTATACTTATCTTATGTTGGTTCACATCTTTTTTACTCTCATGTGAAGTACTCACTTTTTAATCAACACTTCACATTAATTCTTTGTGTATTTTCCGTTTTTATTTACCTTTTATATGTTATTGGATTTTTTTTTCTTCATTTTAGTCTATTGTGATAGTGTGGTAGAAGGTGTATGTAATTGTGAATTTATTTCGCTTACACAAGATATATAGAAACTAATTGAAGGAAATAACAGAAGACAAAAGGTTGTAGAAACTGATACATTCATTTATTTTGATTTACTTCAATAATATATATAATAAAATTACAATTACTGGAAGCTATAAAATAGGAATACTAACAACTTTGTAATCTTACCATTAGTGCAATAATAACGCTAAATAGTTTAAAGGTAATAAAATCATAATTAAACCAACATTTAAGGCTAATAAAATCTGAATTAATAACCAACATCCTCCCTGATTTGGAACCACCTTCATGCCCAATATATCTCTAACTTGATGAAAGCATCGATCTTCAATGGCTTAGTGAGAATATCTGTAATATGATCTTTTGATCTGCAGTATTCCAATTTGATCATGTTCTTCCCAACTTGATATCAGAGGAAGTGATATCGAATATCAATGTGTTTACTTCTTTGATGAAAAACCGGATTCTTTGCAAGATTAATTGCAGAGACATTGTCAACATAAATCTTGATTGAAACATCTAGATTAAAACCAATTTGAGTCATGATATTGCTGAGCCAAACTGATTGACAAGCACTTGCTGCTGCTACATATTCAGCTTCACAAGTAGATAATGCAACAATTGACTGTTTCTTTGATGACCACAAGCAAACAGTCTTTCCGATCATAAAACAATGACCACTTGTGCTCTTCCTGTCGTCTAAATCTCCACCCCAATCACTGCCTGAGTATCCGATGATCTCAATCTTCTTAGATGAAGAGTAAAATAGACCAAAAGTTGTAGTACCTTTGATGTAGCGCATAATTCTCTTTACAACTTGTAAATGAACTTGTCGAGGTGACTCCATGTATCGACGGACCAATCCCACATCATAACATATGTCGGATCTAGTACACGTGAGATATCTAAGGCTCCTAACAATCTGCTTAAAATATGTTGCATCTATAATTCGCCCATCACCTTCCTTCGTGAGCTTAATTCTAGTTTCAATTGAAGTCTTAACTGAGTTTGAATCCTCCATCTTAAACTTCTTTAAAAACTCAGCAGTAAATTTCCTCTGATGAATGAAGATTCCATCGTCTCCTTGGATGACTTCAATGCCCAAAAAGTAGGATATAAGACTAAGATCAATCGTATCAAATTTCTTCATCATAATATGCTTGAATTCACCAATCATTTTGAGATTACTTCTTGTAAAAATCACATCATCAACATAAAGACATAAAATTAGCAAATCTCGATAATCATTAGTTTTTACATAAAGACCATGATCTGATGCACATTTTTTGAATCCAGTGGCATAAAGATATGAATTAATCCTTTTTTTCCAAGCTCTTGGTGTCTGTTTAAGACCATATAAAGCCTTAGTTAGTCTGTACACCTTTTCCTCTTTGCCAGATTGTATGAAACCTGACGGCTGCTTTACATAAACCTCTTTATCAAGTGGGTCGTTTAGAAATGCAGACTTGACGCCCATTTGGTGAATTTTCCATTGCCTTTGTGCAGCTAAAGCAATGATTAATCTCACTGTTTCCATTCAAGCTACAGGAGAAAATATTTCTTCGTAATCATAGCCTTCTCTTTGCTCGAATCTCTTTGCCACCAACCTTGCCTTGTATCTATCAATCTTACCATTTGCTTTCATTTTAATATTGTACACCCACTTCACATCAATTGCTTTGTGTCCTTTTGGAAGATTAGTGAGCTACCATGTATTGTTTTTCTCAATCGCCATCAATTCTTCATTCATAGCCTCTTGCCATTTGGGGTGTTGAATGACATCTGCAAGTCTCACGGGTTCTGAATCTACAAGAAAAGCAAAGTGAACCAAATCTCCATTGTCATCAACTTCATCATCAACATTTACTTCGTAATCTTAAAGGTGTAAAAGTTGTCGTTGCTGCCTTCTTGGTCGCTCCATCATAGTTGCAACTTTAGGTTGAATTACAACTTCAGGTTGAATTACAGCTTCAGGTTGAACTTCAAGTGCTTCAAGAGTGACTCCATCTTCCACATCGTTCAAAATGTAAATATATCATTTTTTTGAATCCATTTTAGTTACTGCATTCCATTCTCATTCATCATATTCGGCAAATGTAACATCACGACTGACAATCACCTTCTTTGTTATTGGATTATACAGTTTGTATCCCCCATGCTTATATCTAATGAAAATGGTCTTCACTGCCTTATCATCCAACTTCGATCTTGCTGCCTTGGGAACATGAACATAAGTAATTGACCTAAATACCTTCAAGTGTTGCACATTGCGTTTGAATCCGCTCCATGCCTCAATTAGAGTTGTGTTAGGAACACTCCGAGTGGGTGATCTATTTATAAAATATACCGCACATGTTACGACCTCAACCCAAAAATAATTTGTCATACCTTTCGCTTTAAGCATGCTCCTCGCCATGTCCATGATTGTTCTATTCTTTCTCTCGACAACTTCGTTGTGTTGAGGTGTGTAGGGACAAGTTATGTTATTCTGCAACCCAAGTTCTTCACAGTGCCTCTTGAACTCATTAGACTTGTTGATGTGAGTTGATTTTAGGTTGATTCATTAGGTGACACTTTTTAGAATTAGGATCAGTAATTCTTAAGCAATTAAGGTGAGAAGTCTAAGGAAAATCCCCACTGGACATTAACTTAACAAGTGTTAAGTAGATGTGAAGGTTCATTTCCAAAGACCAAAGGAAAAACACAAGTATAGGTGAATATGAATGACAATTAATGGTGTGGAATAAAAAACACAATGAAGTTCACATGAACCAAATAGAAACACAATTAAAGACAATTGGACCGATTAGAATCATCAAAGAAAGCATATGAACTGATTAGAATCACTAAACAAAGCAAAACAACTTATTGGAATCAAGAACAAATGAACAAGACATATTTAGAAATTGACATAGAATGGAAATGGAATTGGAAGATGAAGGATAGGAAAACTTATGTGGTTGAAGCTAGGGAAGAAGGTTCACGCCACTTGGAAGGTGAATAGGCTCCAAGATAAGTGAGGTTGCCGCCACTTGAGAACTCCTAAACACTCACAAGATAAGACTAAGCTAGGAGAAACAATTCTCACACAAATTGTGTATAGTAAATTTACTTCAATTTCAATGTCCTTTTACATGAGCCAAGCACCTCTATTTATAGTGTTTAGAAGGCCGGATTTAAGGTGGGAAATTTCAAATGAAAGCCATTTGAAAATGGCACCTAAACCAAGTCACATGGAAGACATGACTTTGTTTCTTCTTCTCATAAGCCCTACACTTCTATCCACACCTACCTTTTATGTTCTATTTAAAAACCTACTCTAAAACAATTACAAAAAGAGACATTAATTGATGGTTGTGCCTTGCTCTTAGTAATCCTCTGAGGCATGGTTGATGATGTGCTCATGGGTTGGGCTTGGCCTTACATTTAAGAAGACTAATAGGAAGAACTTTAAATGCTTTGGATCTTGTCCATTCCTCCTATTAATGAGGTCTTCCTTTGCTTGTTGAGATGACCCTTCAAAGTTGGCATCCATGGTCATCTTCTTGTGTATTTGGGTCGTATCACTTATACTCACCCCCTCCCTCACTACGCACCATCTTAATTAGTCTGTCACTCTGTCTTTCAACAAATGCTTTAAATATTTTAAAGCAGTGGAATAGCTCATCCTTGCTTTTCAATAGATAAATCTAGGTGTTCCTTGAAAAGTCATCAATAAAGGTTAAAAAATACTTATTACCTCCAATTGATGATATGTTCATTGGGCCAAAAACATCTGTATGAACAAGCTCCAAAGGAAATTTCGCACGCCAAGGCTCCTTAACAAATGGTATCCTGTGATTCTTTAAAAAAATGCAAGCCTCACACAACTGATCATGGTGATGAATACGGGGTAAACCTTTTACTAAATTTCGTTTGGAGAGATTTTCCAAAATTTGAAAATTTAAGTGCCCAAAGCGTAAATGCCACAACCACGATTCATTATTCACTATTGCATTCTAGCACTTGAAATCACCCATATGAAAATCTATTGGAAACATGCGGTTTTTTGATAAAAAGGTTTTAAGAATCAAATTACCTTTTTTTTTATCAAAAATTAGGAATTTATTTTCAACTATGTGTATCATGTAACCCTTTTCGGTCAGTTGTCCCATACTCAACATATTACTTTTCATATCAGGTACATAGAAAACATCATAGATGTACCTTTGATCACCATTCTTCAATGTGATAAGAATTCGCCATTTTCCAGTCATCCGAACGAACCTGCCATCACCGAATTTCACTTTTGTGCGAAATGAGTCATCCAAATCTGCAAACAGCTCCTTCTGACCACACATATGATTCGTGCAACTTGTATCCAAATACCAAGTATGATTGTTTGGAGTTTAATTTTATGTGGCTGCCATTAGTACTGCATGATCCTCTTCATCTTGTTCGTGATTACTGTCTTCTTGAGCATAATTGGCAGCATGATTATGACCTTTTGATCTACACTCATTTGCATAATGGCCGCGTTTATGGCAGTTATAACACTCCACATTGGATTTATTATACATGCCTCATCTTCCTCCACGACCACATCCTCCACACCAAGAGGTATTTGAATTTGGATTGTGATTGGAACCAATGTTGTTTTGCTCAACGCCTACATGATTCTGGCCACCACGACCTTTGCTGGAATAGCTACCACCACGTCCTCGTCCTCTGCCTCGTGAACTACAATGTTTATGATAGGAGCTACCAATCAAGGCTTGTGCTTGTAAAGCCTATTCAATTGGTTTTCCAATCTTATTGTCATTCATCCGCTACTCATGAGCTCGTAGGGAACTAGACAGTAACCGTATTTTCATTTTTGAAATGTCATTGGCCTCTTCAATTGCGGCAACAACATGTTCAAATCTGGGAGTTAAAGACCTCAAAATCTTTTCCACCTTTGCCTGCTCCGAATGTGTTTCACCATTGCTCTTCA
>Ga0123342_1008370_pt1 | contig 13061 bp, 6 predicted proteins | sample Turbeawhitnodule_FD_89960 | JGI IMG/M metagenome (GOLD analysis project Ga0123342, IMG submission 89960) | Root nodule microbial communities of legume samples collected from Mexico - Turtle bean Mexico white nodule | ecosystem: Host-associated > Plants > Roots > Nodule | place: Mexico: Nepantla...
ATAAAAAGTAAGATATATATATATATATAGAGTGTGTAAAGAAAAAAAAAAATAATAATAAATAAATATTTTATATATATATATATATATATATATATATATATATATATATATATATATATATATATATATATATATTCCCTTTGGAAAAAAAACTTCATTAAGTAATTTAATAAAAATAAAAAACAAAATTAATTTTTTATTAGTTATTAATTTATGTATCAGTTAAACTCTAGAACTTTACATTAAGTTTTTAAATATAATTTTTAATGCACACAAACTATTTAACTTATGTAAAAATTACATTTTTACATAAGTTAAATAGTTTGTTTATTTTTTTAAAGATATTTATGAAGAAACTTTCTCCAGTGAATTAACACTGCATCAATATGTAAAAATATGTGACTTTTAAGCCTAAATAAATAATCTAATTACAGTTATATTTGCAATAATAAGGGCTATATATAATTTATGAGTTTTATAAACAACAAATCATACTAGTTGGTAACTTATTGTTGTTAAATATCATATTCTAACCGTCAGAAACATTATCTGTTCTTTTATAATTTATCGCTTTAGCTATAGAGTAACTCAGTCAGAATAAAATTAATCCAAATAGTTGGTTTTTTTCATTTTGAAAACAAAAAATGCTGTTTAAACGTTTGGTAGAAGATGCACAAATAACATCTGTTGGATGCATGTGAAATATTTTTGTGAAGTAAAACTGAAAATTACTATGTTTTACGAGTTTTTTTTTATCAGCATGTTATGAGTTATTTATTGTTTAAATCTTTGTTCCCCTCAAATTATTATTAGTGGTTAAGAAATACATGTAATGAAAATGTCAATACCAAAAAATATTATGGTATTTGGTAACGTATTATGGTTCCTTTAAAAAGAAAAGAAAATGAACTGTTGACTAATCAATGTGAAAGCTGGCAATTATTTTGATGCATGCGTGTGCCTCGATTTTCTTTCAAATTTCTTCTGCTATTCTTCAAACCTTTTTTACAGTTTGGTTATGACAAAGGTGGCGTTCAATGCTCCAGACTGAACATGTTGCCTATTATTTATCATCTGTCGCCTGTGCTGTGGAAAATAACGACATTGTTTTTTTCTTGAACCTCATTTTCATGTTGGCACTATTACTTTTTGCTTTCCTTTCTGCTTTATTTTCTGTCACGATGTCATTTTCAGTTCTACTGCTTATAAAGCACCAACGGAGACAACACTAATTTTCCAAATGATTTTTTGGTTGTATATAATTTATATTATTGCTTTTCTTGAATGCTAAAGCAAGTAGGGGCTTTATTTTCCAAGTTGCTACTTGCATGTTTTTGATTGCACACTACTGTTCTTTTTGTTTTATGTATGAAACAAATATGTTTTGACTTGCATACTGTTCTTTTCATTTTATTTAATATAATATTTCATGTGAAGCTTTATATGAAACGAATTCATAGGTCATGAGTCATATAAAATAGAATTCCACAAATCAGTTTTGACTTTCACAAATGTTTGGAAATGGCTTTAAACGACGGGTTCCAACCTTCATCTTCACCCACAGACATGAAAGCAACGTGTGGGAGTCTTATATCATCATAAGAAAAGTCCATTAAAATTTCAACACCTCATGGCATCCACCAACTTCGATAAATAATGAAAAATCATTGACAAACACCTTCAAGCTATTTGACATGTAGATCTTACCATGCTATAGACAGAGAGGGATAAGTGTTAATTATTGTTTAGAAAAATCAAAGAAATTTCTTTTTTTCAAATATTTTGATTTGAATTTGGCTGTCTCAATGTTTTTCATCCTGTTACAGAGTAACAGGCAAACATAATTACAATAACACATCATTTACTTGTGTGGAATTTACTAATTTAATTTTTTATGTTATTTTTGCTTATAATAACATATCATTATATTAGTTATTATTAATTAAGATAATCTCCATTATTTGTCAATTAAGAGTTGTGAGTAACCTGCATGGCCCAAGTAATGAAGATTAAAAGATATAGATAGCTAATTAATTACATGTCTTGTTTTACTTCTCTTTTTTTGTTTCTTAAATTTCAACATGCATAACAAAGTTGACGGTGTATTGTTCTGAAGGAGCTGAAGGACAAGCTTGCACCATGGTTGTAAGGACTTTGCATTGGACAGTTCCCCATTACTGGATTTGGGGATTGCCCTTTTTCATGTTCTTCTCAACAAGATCTTCTCAGTTTATCCACGAGAGACCCGATCAAGGCTTACTCAGGACTCTTTTTTGCCTCATGTTATCTCCACTGGTAAATTACATTAAAGTTTTTCACTATCCTGAATCACATATATGTTAATTATGGTTGTTACAAGCATAGCTAATGCTTTTTTGCTATGTTATAGAGGCGTGGAATTTCAAAGTTTATTGAGTCCTACCTTCTATGGAAACTTCCACTGGAGAAGTATGGATTAAAACCAGAACACCCATTTGTGGAGGATTATGCATCTTGTCAAATGGCCATCATGCCAGAAAATTTCTTCTCCGAGGCTGAAAAAGGAAAAATTGTCTTTAAGAAGGCATCAAAGTGGTGCTTCTGGAATGGAGGAATTGAATTTGAAGACAACACTAAGCTGAATGCTGATGTAGTGATTCTTGCAACTGGTTTTGATGGAAAGAAAAAACTCAAAACTATTTTACCAGAGCCTTTTTGTAGCTTGTTGGAGTACTCTTCTGGTATTATGCCTTTATATAGGTAAGAAGGACGCTTCAATTCATTGTGCTTGCTTCCATACAAAACTACATCAGAAGAATGTATTTCGTTTTTATAATTACAATTGTGATTTTGTAATTTTTAATAAATTTTACCTGATAATTGGTTGTGTTCAAAATTATGTTAAATATTCGTATGTGAGAACTAACAGATGATTCATGCTGATCATGATAGGGGAACTATCCATCCATTGATTCCAAACATGGCTTTTGTGGGTTTCGTTGAGAGTGTTTCAAATCTTCACTCGTCAGAGATACGTTCCATGTGGCTTTCTGGGCTGGTAGATGACAAATTCAAGCTCCCAAGTGTGGAGAGCATGCTTTCACAAACAGCCAAGGAGATAGAAGTGATGAAAAGGTCAACTAGGTTCTATAAGAGGCACTGCATTTCAACTTATAGCATCAACCATAGTGATGAAATTTGTAAAGATTTAGGGTGGAGTTCCTGGAGGAAAAAGAACTGGTTATCCGAAGTATTTGGCCCCTATAGCATTGAAGACTATGCCAAGGAAGATTGAATATATAAGCTTACTACCACTCTCTCAGTGACTGCATAAATACTAGTATAATAATAATAGTAATAATAATAAAAATAATTGCTGCACTGGTTTTAAGTTTGGTGGTACCTTAAAACCGAGGGCGAAAAATTTAAGGGTAAGTTGAGAGCCAAATGTCGTTTAGATAGTTGAGAGTCATGTTCCATGGATGTAGTCAAAACTCCTTCAATGTTACAACAACTTTGATCAAATAAATCATATGTATTGCTGAAGGGAACCTTGTTTCAAATAGCAAATTCAAATCATATAGAAATTATAGTGGATGGTCACTTTGTCAATTGAAGCTAAACATAACATCACCATGTGCAAAAGATACATATATAATAATCTCACTGTATTTTTGGCAAATGAAGGAGGCATTATTTCCATCCGGAGAGGTTATAAATTTTTTGTCTCTACATGTCATGACCTCCAAGGAATGTGTCAAAGGCTCCAAAGTCAGCTACATAATTACAGTGCTTACAAACTTAAAATTCACTGAATGAGGCCCGCGGGAATAGAAAACAAAAGAATGAAAAGGCTCAAAGGCTCTGAAGTATTTTCAGGGTCTCATCAATATGCTTTTCTGGTTGGAATTGATTGTTGTAGACAAGCTGGACCACCCCTTTTTTGTCAATCACATAAGTCTCTCTTCCAGGCAATGAACCAAAGAAATCACCTGGCACTCCCCATTCCTTCCTCACCTTGTTGCCCTCATCACTCAACAATGTAAATGGAAGTTTGTATTTGCTGGCAAATGCCTACATTCCGTCAAATGCAATCAGTTAAAAAAAGATAACACTGTTAATTACAAAAGTGAAACACTGAGACCTTTGACTTTTACCTTGTGAGAGGATGCATCATCACCACTTATCCCAACCACCACCGCTCCTGCTTTCTTGAACTTCTCATACGAATCCCTGAAAGCACAAGCCTGCAATACAAAATAAATTACTCCCTCCAATCCGTATTATAAGACTATGTCAGAAGAAATTGTTGGTCATTTTTATGAGACATTTTATAATTGCTATACAACTTTAGATTTGATTGTATGTTCTTGCATACATTGTACCACCACCAGGACAGTATAATCCAATTGCAGGCCTTTACCCTGTTGGAATTATACCATAATCCTTCATGCTCCATAGACAACCTGCTCAGGACTCCCCTTAGAGGTTTTGGACCCAATCTGACTGCTTAAGCTAATGTGCTGTGACTAAAACCCAATAACTATATACATCAAGAACCTTCTAGCAAAAGATGAACCACAATAGGGATACAGAGATAACCAAATCAAGAATAGTACAGATAAACCTAACAGGGTGTGAAGTATTCTCTAACTTTTATTACCCTCCATTTGTATCATGCATATACAACACCAGAGTTCTATCGAGATTCTTCTTGAACAATACTTCGAAAGGCCACAGCAGAAACACAACCAACAGTTATAATAATTTACTTATCATTTTTACAACGGTAATAAAGTTATAAAAATTTAGTTATATACATTAATGCAATAGTGTAGTAGTGCAAAAAATATTAGCATATATTAATTGATCGGCGCTCAGCCTACAATTACATAAATCGTTGTTTCGGATGCACTACTTCTTCTACTTCAATTCTAATTACACTCAAACCCTGTTATACCCTGATGATTTCATTTTATATATATATAAAAAGATCCAACTCTAAATTACCAATAATCAAAGTTGTCATACCAGTTCTTCATATACAGTAAAGTTGTTGTCAACATTCATGATTTCAAGAGTCATACCTAATCTTGGAATCAAATTTATAAAACAAGACTTCTTTAAACAAAGTTGTTCTGGTGAATCATTGATGTAATTTTAAAAAAAAAATATGCTGATTTCAGTAATATCCAAATGAAATATGCACTAGTTCGATAAATTTTACTACACTAATCACCAAAAATCTTTAAAAACTTGGCATCTCCACTTTGAATTATTCCTAGAAGACATTGTGTGTATTTACCTGTTTGGTACAGCCAGGAGTCTCATCAGCAGGGTAGAAATACACAACTACTGGCTTTCCCTTGAAGCTGGAGAGGGTCACATTCTTCCCATTCTGATCTTTCAGTGTGAAATTCGGTGGGCTTGAACCTTTACTCACCTATCAAGGAACATACAACACAAAACAACTATTAAGTTAAGTTACCAACATGCAAAAAGCTGATGAAGAGTGAAATGTACCTTGGCAAAAATGGAGGTTCTGAGGAAAGAATAAGAGGGGATTGAGGAAGAGGGAGAATGAGACAACTTGAGACCGAAAAATTGAGAATTTGATGGCGTGGAAGAGAGTGAGAGATTTTGGGAAGATGGGTAGTTGGGGGAGTGAGAGCGAAGCAAGGTGGGAAGATAGTGGTTAGGGAGAGTGAGGGAAGCCATTGGTGAGGAGCAGTGTGAAGAAGGAAATGGTGAGTGAAGATGTTGCGTTTGGCCTTAGGATAGAGAGAGAAGAGAGAGATAAGGAAAAGCGTTAATGGCTGGTGAATGGTGATGATAGAAGATTGGCTTTGTTGCGTGGACAAATTCTGACCCCAACCTCTGTACTTTTCAATTTTAACCTTAACCGTCACAGGATCTTCCACGGTAGACACCTGTAATTTATGATGTTTTTTTAATGCTATAATTCTTTATGTTGGAATTAATATGTAATTGAGTAAGGAAAACTCTTCACATAATCAAACTGTTAATTAATAATCATAATAACTCTAAAAGTTTCACTAACTATCACTCTCCAAAAGGCTTATAAATACAAGCATTTCTCCTAAAGTAAACATACAACTTTAACTCATAATTTATTTTTATAATATTATACTCAAACATTTTTATTGACTTCAGTCTTCAAGAGTATTTGTAGGTGAACCTCCACTTTTCTTAGTATCGATCAACCTTCAACCCACAGTGAAATCATCTTTTATCCACCTTCAAACTCTCCAAAGTCATTTATGGTAAGAAGGCGCTTAATTGTGGTTGGCATATAGGACTGGTGTGTTTGATCTATGGAAACTAAAAACCATTTTTTGTTTGATTCAATTTTGCTACAAAATTTCTGATGTGTGAAATTATCATCAAACCAGTGAAACCAGTCAAAACTGATAAAAAAAAAAAGAACACAAATTATTAATTTAAAAAATATAAATTATAAATTATTTTAAAACTGTTTAATTAAAAATAAATATAAATATTTAATTTTTATAACTTTTTAAATAATTTTTTTAATATTTATTATTTTTCCATATTTTAATAGATTACATAAAAAATAAAAAATTTAAGTAATAAAATATCAACACAAACAAAATGATAAGATATTATTTAATTTGAATAATCACTTTTTATATTTGATTTGAATTTTTTCCAAATCAAACTGATTTTATTAATAATTTTACATTTTCAAAATGATTTTTAAAGTAATTTTTATAAAATTAAACACTTCTAAATCTAAATGTGTAATAATTTAATATTAAATCTCTTATTTTTAATGTTATTTAAATTTTAGTATCTTACGTTGAAGTTAGTATATAAATATCCTTTTATGTTTATTTTATTACATATGTACAAATGATATGATTCCAAAATAGAAGTAGAATTGAGAATTTAGGGTTATGGAATGGAATCAATTAAAAACCGTAACAATGAAAATTTAGATAGAGAGAGGCGTCACAAACAAAGTTTGAAAATCTAAGGATGATTGCCATAATAATTGGTGAATTTTTGATAAGATCACAGGATGCAAGGAAGAACCCTAGCAGAGATATATTCTCTCTATTAAATTGTCAAAACATTCACTTTTTGCTCCTCATTATACTCATTGCAAGCAAACACATGTTCTACTTTAATCTCCCCTCCAAGTAAGCTTCAAGATGACTCTTCCCTTTAAATGTGGGAATATTTAATCTTATCCCATCAAATCTCCGTTGTCTTTGTTATCCCTTATTCTCTCTTCTCCTCCTCCTATATCTCCCTCTATTTTCATGATTTTCTTGTTATGCCTGCTCCATTTGATCAACCTCTCATGGACATCACTTTGTTGTTTCATTAGTCTCTCCAAATGTTGTGTTAAGGCTTGCATTTGTATTTGTGAAAGTCCATTATTTGGCGTTTCTCCTGCCATGCTCAAGTAAACAAATTAAAAATAACAATAAGTTTAGGTCTCACACCACTTTCTCGCAGTTTACACTCAACACTCGACTTTTTTTTTAATGATCACACTACCTTTTACCATTCATTCTCTAGCTTAAGGTTCTTACAAGAATTAAACAATCAAGAATCACTTTCAATGGTAGCAATCACAAGCTAATAAAATTTTAATAGTTTAACATGAATGAAAGAAAAATAGTGGAACAATTTCACTACCAACAAAAGAGCAAAACAATTACAATATATAGAGAGAGAGAAAATATGTATGTAGAAACTTAGTTTTATCAAACAGGAAGTATACACTGGATAATTGCTATTTTTTTCCTCTCTTTAGAAGAAAATAGAAAGAAAGAAGAAGAGGAGAATAGAAAGAAAGAAGAAGAGAGGAAAAGAAATATTAATGTATACTTCCTGTTTGATAAAAGTCCTAAGTTTCAAGTGTTTGTCTACATTTTTTCTTTCTATATATTGTAATTGTCTTGCTCTTTTGTTGGTAGTGAAATTTTTTTTGATTATTTTTCTTTCATTGATGTTAAAATATTTTTACTTTTAAGCTTTTGATTGCTACCATTGAAAGTGATTCTTAATTATTGATTTATGTGTGAAACACAAGTATTGAGTGTAAACACGTGAGAAAATTGTGTGATGCCTAAACTTATTAGTAATCCTTTTGAAAATTCAAAATAAAAAGGATTTGGTCTTATACATACACGAGGAAAGTAATAAAAAAAGAAAGAAGAACTCATCCTCTTTCTTTTATCACTTAGGAGTCGTGCGAGACGAAAGTCTCATGCACAATTTTGAATGAGAGAAAGAAGTGAGGAATCCTCTTTTCGACTCTGACTCTCCCACTCCAGTCGTTGCTTTTCTTTTTGTTACTTCGAAAGTAGCTGCTTTTGATATATCCCTTTTTATTTCTCATCAAATGAATGACATCTTCTTCTTAAAATCCTAGATATTCTTAGCATGATATTGGGGAATCTGATTGTTATTACCCAAACAATTATTATTTTTAATCTGTTTACTAGAGTGTGGCAGGGACTTTCACAAGTACAAATGCAAGCCTTAACACAACATTTGGAGAGACTAATGAAACAACAAAGTGATGGACTCCATGAGAGGTTGGATCAAATGGAAACAAGAAAATCATGAAAATAGAGGGGGATAGGAGGAGGAAAAGATAATAATTCAATTATCAAAAAATAGTATTAAAAAATATAATCTTATTTAAAAAATAAATGTAAATATTTAGTTATTTTAAATTTGTCTAATTAAAAATAAGTATAAATATTTAATTTTATAATTTTTAAATAATTTTTCTAATGTTTATTATTTTTCCACATTTTAATAGATTACATAACAATATAAGTGACAAAAGATAACACTAGAACCACAGAGACAAACTTGAGAGACTAAATATTGCAAATAGAAGATGAAGAATGACCATTGAACAAAGGAAAAATAAACTATCTACATGAAGAAGAATTTATAGAGAGAGGAGAAACAACACTATTGTTCTAGAAATGAGATTGACATCTATTCCACACTTGACACGCTCAATAAATGATGCAGGTAACAAAAATATTATATAACACAACATAATTTTTGTTATATAGTTTTATTCATTCATTCATTCATTTAACACAAGTTATACTTTTGCACCACACAACTTTGAAGGATCTGTGCTTAACCTGGTTAGTACACTTGTTATATCAAAATCAGGTATTGTCCGTTTTATTTATGTGTGACACATAAACATATATGTTAATATTCTACTTAATTAGACATCATTTTAATAAACACTATTTGTTATTAAGTCCTTACAATTCAATGAAGACATCAACACAAAACATTCATACATTTGTCTACACAAACCATGTGTGTATTTTGCAATTTATTCATAATTGACATTCTTTCGTAGGAAAGATAATTTGTAAATTATTGTTTTCTTCTTTAGAAGATATGTATATAAAAATATGTTATAATTTTGCATGACATTTGTTACCATATATAATTATTATGTTGGCTATATTTCGATCACAATATATCATAAGGTGCATTTACATAGTTTATGTATATTCTCATTTGTTCCTACCAGAAATGAACTCGGAGAGTGGAACTCAATGAAGATGGTGTGTATTCCTCAGGGAACTCGGTTGGTCTCCTTTGAGAGGGGAATGTCCACCTGCAAAAGACTCTCTGATACTTTAAGTCCGTAGGAGCTGCACAAAGATAATATGTTCTTTAATAATATGAGAGTTAAGAGTATGAGATAGAATGAATTTGTACTTAGTGAATATTTATAGGTTGATCAACTGGTATGCTGAGTGGACAGTTACGAGTCTTTTGGACTAGTCATGTAACACTATTTATTCTATAAATAGTCATTCCTCCTTTAAGATTCATTGAGTATGCCGTTTTCTTCTTGATTGTCTTTTATGTAAAATAATGGTTTAGTTAGAAATTCGCATATTCATTCCACATCATATCTGACTTAAAGACGAGTAGGTACAATATTTATTAATTAATTAAAATAAATTATAAATTTATATTAATATAAGTATACGAATAATAATATTATTTATTTAAATTTTAATATTAAACATAAATATTATGTAATAAACATGTGCGTGTAATAATTTAATAAAATAGATGTGTATTGTTACACAACCAATCAGCCACTATTAGTTTCAATTTACATACATACAGATAATAGTAGGTTCAGCCGGATGGTTATTACGGCGTCGTTTAGATGTGCCGAAATGAATACACAATGAAAAAGGGGAATGTTAAAGCGGCATAGTTCAACCATCGTCGTCTCAGCGCCTTCTGCATTTTGTAGCGATGGCTGGTGCTGTCAGTAAGGTTTCCGGCGATATCAACTCGTCGAACTTCGACCGTATCCAACCGCCACCACCGCCGCCTCTTGATTCTTCCCTTCTTTTAGCTACCAGACCTCCAAGGTATTTCTCTCTTTCTCTTTGCTTCTTATCTAAGCTTATTTCAGATCACTCGTTTTCATTGTTTAACAATGTTCTTACAGATTAGGGTTTGATGTCTTAACTTGAGATGATTATTGTGTGTTTTGTTCGTTGCAGACACGCGGTGTCGTATTCGACGTGCTCAAAGCTTTGTGCAATTTGCTTTGTTGCTGGAATGGTTTTCGGTTACTCGCTCAGGGGACGAGTCAAGCGGTGGGCTTCTAACATCCTCAAGAAGCTCAACTGAAACATAATTGAATTGCAGGTAGTTGTTTGGTTAAAATTACAGATCGCTTTCATAGATTTATGTAAAGCAACAGTTTCAATTTTCCTTCGTTTTTAGATGTTCCGTGATGGATTATGCTTTATACTAAACTTCGAATGAGTTTGAAAGTCACAGATTCAATTACAAACCTACACAACGGCTTGTTAATTTCGGTGATTTGTTACTAGCCGTTTCGCGTACAATATCAATGCCTGTTATGCTTTTATTTTCAGTTTATTTGTCGCATAACCGATCCAAATTTTCTATTCTACGTGCAACTCAGTATCTGTTATTCTTCACCACATCGTTTTGTACCAATGCTTAGTGTTTATACTGCTAATTTATTTTCCAACATGTTAGTTCAATTTTAGGAATATTTAGATGGTCAAGGTATGAATTTTGATTACTTCGCAATTAATATATGGTGTTATAGTTTTTCAAGTTCACTTTTTACTCAGTTTGCTATCATGACTTCATTATGCTCTTCTCGGGCATTCCAGGTGAAGCATGATGACTTTTACCCATTACAATGTCCAGTGTTTGAAAGGGTTTGATTACTTTACTTTGGTTTGTGAAACTAGTTATTATATACCAAGTAAAAAGTTCAAACTGCTTCGTTGCTTCAAAACCCCCTCTTTGCCTCTCTAAATAACCCCCACAAGTTGAGTCCAATCCAACTATACTTTATTGGTAATTTATAGATGTGTACAGTCGCAGTATATAGATCATGTTGTACCATTTTCAATTATATGCACGTATTTTTACTGTTTTTCGTTTCTTTTTCCATTTTTAGTTGATCTTTCAAATTTTTTAACTCTCAATTATACAAAAATAATTTAGTTTTCATGTTTTTTTTTTATTTTAAAAAATCGGAAGAGTAAAGGTGAAAACAAACCTGCTAATTATAATATATTTTCAAGACATTTCCTTACTCCTACATTTCTTATTTTAGGCATTTTTCCCCCAAGGATCTCAGAGAACAGAAAATGACAGGGCACACAAGCCACCATTATCAACTTTTCTACAATTGCAAGCAACTAAACTGTTAGTAACTACAAATGAATGGCAATTTATATTAATATCTCCCAGTTAATTTTACTCTGGTTTTATGTTGAAAATATCTTGAAATTAAAATCTGACTGTGATAGACAAATGTCAAACATGAATACCGAACAACAATTAAAGTTGCAATCCAAGCTTTTGTTGTGTCAGGTTGCAACTTAACCAAAACAAGAAAACTACAATCGGTTTGGTTTGAATCAACACTCGTCAGTGAAGACTCCATATCCTTGTTTTCCTCCATATCTATTATAAATTCATATATTTTGGAGGTGCTCGCACAGTCACTTGTTATAGGTAAAAAAATGTACAAAGAATTTATTGACATCCAAAATGTAGCCCGTCGAAAATTACACCATGTTCTCTCTGTAATTGATAAATAGAGGTACTCTGTGATCACGGAAAATACTAATTTATAATGCCTGTGATCAATAAATGGTAATTTATCTAAATCAGTGAGGCTACAAAACTGAGACAGCTGCCCTCTTTGCATTGAACCCAAGTCATTTACTAATGTGGCTTCGGCACAAAACCATCAACAGCGAAGTTCCGAGTAGCAGCAGGAATGGCTAACCGAATTCCATCAAGTTCGGGTTTTGCAATAACTTGGCAACCCAGACGCGATCTTCATATTTTCCATAATTGGTCAATGTCGAATTTGAGGGTGGTAAAAACGGAAAATGAACATTTCAAATCCTAAGTTCATGAATGATTAACCCACGTTTCACTAAGCCCAAAAGCTAGATCTAACATGTCATTTTCCTCATCGGTTGGATCTTCCAATTTATTGTAATGTTCTACGTCCTGCACAAAAATAAGTAATTTGTCCCTCTTGTAAATGGAAAACATGGAAAACTGTAATTCAAAAAATAAATTAATAGTAACTTCAAGCAACATTTCCACTGCATAGATCACCCATGATGTACCATGACTATAACATGGCAAGTTGAACACGCAAGTGAGGCCTCGCATGCTCCTGCAGTAACATCAAGTAAGAAATCATCTCAAGCAAAAGGAAAAGTAACCTGAATCAATTATGAATACGCATGGCCACTTCAGAAATGGCCCTACTTGACAGCAGAATTCAGAAGATTAATCTTGAGGAAAATAATAAAATTCTAAAATTAAAGCTCTTGCCTTCTAGTTCAATGTCATTTTCATGAGCAGCTTCTAACATTGACATTCCAACAGGGACTTTGATATGGTTTTCCTCACCATCCTTATCAATAAAAGTTACAGATATCCTGCACAATGTTGCCTCAAAGAGTAAGGTGCAAAATGACAACTGTGCAAGATTTTAA
>Ga0123342_1008371_pt1 | contig 13061 bp, 6 predicted proteins | sample Turbeawhitnodule_FD_89960 | JGI IMG/M metagenome (GOLD analysis project Ga0123342, IMG submission 89960) | Root nodule microbial communities of legume samples collected from Mexico - Turtle bean Mexico white nodule | ecosystem: Host-associated > Plants > Roots > Nodule | place: Mexico: Nepantla...
AGAAAAACAATCGGTTGTTTCGCAGAAACAATCGGTTGTTTATACCAGTTTGCAAATATCAAAACTGAATTTAAAGAGATTAAGGATAGAGAGAATGCACACAAATGTTTATACTGGTTCACTCTAAACCTAGAGTTACATCCAGTGAGGAATTCCACTAAGCAATCAAACCTAGATCACTTACAACACAACCAAGAAAGTGACCTTAATCCCCTCAAGAAACACACTTCTCTTGGCCAACACACCAACACTAAGAATGTTGATCTTGATCCCCTCAAGAACACACAACACTTCTCAGCAAACACACAAAGGTTCTTTCAACAGATACAAGGATTACACTTGTAACAGAAGGAAATCTGAAATCAATACAAGAGAAAATCCTATTTCACACTCTTTGATCAATCTCAATCTCTAAGCAATCTCAACTCTTTCAAAACTAAAAAAACTATCTTCTTGTAAAACCCAAATCTGTTTTACTGTTTTATATCAAAGTTGTTGTTTGTTATCAAATCTTAACAAACTATTCATTGCCTTTAAAGATTGGTCAAAGTATTAAAAACTGAAGCGTAAACAGTTAGAAAATCATTTAATGCTCAGCCAAAGCACAAACCATTTTTCTGTTATGGTACCAAAACAAACAATCGATTGTTTTCTCAAATCAATCGGTTGTTTTGGTTTTAACAGCTCAACCATTTGAAAAACAATTTTCATCTTTTCTAAAAACACCTAAGTATAAAACAATTGGTTGTTTCGACAAAACAATCAGTTGTTTTTCACTTAGTTTGAAAAACACTTTTCTTTTAAAAAGATTGAGAATGTCTATGCTTTGGATTCAATTAAGAGTGGATTACAAAACTCAATCTACCCCAGATCCTATCTAAGACAACTCAGCAACAGCAAGCACAGCCCTAGCCTTCAACATCCTTCAAAGGGTTTGAATTCTTCAAAGCTTGAACACCACTTGGTTCAACATAAACACTATAAATAAACCCTTTATAGAGATGTAAGGTACGCTTTAATCAGCTTTACAATATACACTCTTTACATTGAATACTTATTTAAGCATCGGAGTACCTTTTTCAGGTCCTCCCCGACCGAGTATCAACATTTGTGGAAGGAGAATCAGAGGAAGAAATCAAAGGATCATCGACACGTCAACAATTGTACAACCAGTCTCAGATACTATCTAGGTCCATATCTGTCTATACAGGTACAATTCATTTTAAAAATATTTTAAAAAGATATAAACTTTGAAAATGATAACTATTTTTATTCTCTAATTTCTTTTTTATGTTTGATAAAAAACAAATTTTAGATTTTCGATAATCACTTGATCTAAATATATTAACAATAGTTACCAAATAACTTTAGTCATTCACCATATTCTTTTGGTACAACACCAATGGTTGATAAAAAAAATGTAAGAAAAAGTTGAAATTTGTATACCTTTATTTATATACTTTTTATCACATCTAAGGTATTGCCTCGACGAATTGGAGGAGGAAGACCTCGACTCTGAGTGATTGCATCGTTAGGATCTCACCTCTATCACAGTTTTGTCCTTAAAATGTGAAATTACAAGTTAGAGGAGGAAGGTGTATATAAACTGTCATTGATCTCGACTTCTGAGCAATGTGAGACTATATTAATGATACTAGAACAAAACTAAAATAAAATTCTTTGCTATAGGCTATAAACTTCACAAAAAAAAGTACTCTATATTAAATAAGTTAATTTAACAAAATATAAATTTTCTGAAATAATTTTGTCAGATTTAAACAGTGTTGTAGTGGTTAATAGAAAACTAAATATAAACATGTTTTAAAGATATTTAAACAGTGTTGTAGTGGTTAACTTAACCCTTATTGCAGTTTAAAGACATGAAAAGTAGGAATATGTTTACTGTTTAATTGAATCAAAAGCAAAGTTTGATTCTTAAATTATACATTCTAACAAAAAGGTTCAAAATTAGGAAACATAAACTGTATACGTGCTAACAAAAAAGAATTCCAGAAGCAAGTAATCAAATCAAACCCTAGATGATGTTTCTCAGTTTTTCACTTTCAAAATGAGATAAATAATCAATTTACTTATTAAATATATAAAACAACGTTAATTTAGTTGTTCTTTAAATTAAAAATAATAATTTTATCAATGTATAAAAAATCAAATTAATTTCTAATATTTAGAATTTTCAACCTTGACCCAATAAAGAGAGACATCACAGCTGTGAGTGACCAATGAGAAGCTTTGGCGGGTAAAAGTTCACTGTTTTTGAACAACTCTCTGGTCAAATAAAACCACTCACTCAACCCACTGTAACACTTCACTGTTCAATACCAATGATTAGTCTATCCCTAATTTCCCTAAATGCCCCTAAATGACACTAGTTATCCAGAAAACTAGGTACACAACATCTATCCCATGAACCAAAATGCACAAAAACTCTAACACTAAACATTTAACTTCTCTCTACCTTAACCATTAATTCATGGGGAATAATTAAGATTGCTTTGCCGGCTTTCTCTTTTTTTTTTTACCTACTATATTTTTTTCTATATCTCATTTATATAATATATATATATATATATATATATATATATTATCTGTTTATTTTTTCAAATTAAAAATTTAAAAAGAGAATTTAATGATAATGGGATTGAAGATTTTCCACTTTGGTCATCATGGTTAGGAATGACAAAGTCGGCTAGAGTGTTAACTCAGAGGTCACAAGCGAGGTGAGCTAACTCGTTATTCTTTATTTTTGTCACTTTTAAATAGATATCACAAAGTGGGTCGGGCTAGCACGGACTAACCTGCCAGCCTGCTTCATTTAGGCGAGATGGTCAACCTTTTGAATCCGCCAATTCGTATTGGTCCGACTCGTTTAACCTTCAAACCCGACAGACCAAGAGCGGGTTGAGACGGACTAGCTCATCAACCTGTCCTTCTTTATTTTTTACACGTTTAAAGAGGAATCTCTTGCTTTTGGAATTAAAACTGGTTGTGTTTAATGTTTTATATAGAACTTTATTTACATTAACTTTTTTATACATCATTTGATTCATTGATGTATTGTTAATATTTATTTCACTTTTTTAGTCATTAAACCTTCTTTGATTAGAATATTAAAGTTTGATTCAATTTTATTGTTCTTTCTTTCATTTTATTGCCCAAAAAAATATATCAATAAGTACAACCAATTTATAGATCCAAAACAAAAAACAATTACAAATAAAGAAAAAACTTGATATTTTTTAAAAGTTTCATTTTAAAATTAATTAATCATTGACCAGCCCATCAACCTATTTTATGACAGACGAGTTACCAATTTCAGCTTGTATGACCTTGGCAAGTCAACCCACCCCGTCCCGTTTTTGGCAGGCCAGTGGCAGGTCAGGCCAAAACGGGTTGGGCTGACCCATTTTGTCACCCCTACTTTTAAAGAGAAATCTCATGTTTTTTGAATTAAATTTAGTGGTAGTCAATGTTTTGTATAGAACTCTATTTACATTAATTTCTTCATACATTATTTGATTTATTGAAGTATTGTTGATGTTTATTTTATTTTGTTAGACATTAAACTTTATTTGATTAGAATATTAAAGTTTGATTTAATTTTACTATTCTTCCTTACATTTTTATTGTTCAAAAAGTGATATTAATGGCTACAACCAAACAAATAGATTCAAAACAAAAAATATTATAATTTTTTTAAAAGCGACGAATCAAGTCGCAAACGTGTCAACCCACCATATGTCGGATGAGTTACCAATTTCAGTTCATATAACATTGGCGAGATAAAATAGGTTGAAATATCCTTTTTCTCTTAATCATAATCTAATTGAAACTTGGAAGAGCAGAAATATTATTCCAAAAAAGTGATATTTTATATTATTAATAATGTGAAATCATGTTAGTAATTAATTTTAAAATAGTTATTATAAAAGCTAATACATGTTGAATAAGAAAGTAAAGTTCTTTGTGCATAAAAATTAAATTCTTATATTTATTACCAAAGAAGTATTCTCCAATTATAAATTAATAAGTACATGTTTGGGGATGATTTTTAAAGAAAAATAATATACAAAGTAATTGTTTTAAAAGAAATTAAGTCTGACCAAGACTAAGTCAAAGTGATCTAAAAGGAAAAATAAAATTACAATATGAGGAGTGGGAGATGAAATGCTTAATTTATTAGTAGGGAACAAGAAACAAAAGAATAATTGTTCAATGATATTTTTAATGACAATCATTAAAAACTTAATTATTTTTAATTAATTGATTAATTAATTAAACGCAGAGTATATATGAATAATCATAGAGAGTCAGCATAGTTAGCTGGCCACTCGTTTTTATATTCCTTTCTTCTTCTGTTTTCATTTCACCACACTCTTCTTTCTTCTCCTGTTTCTCCAGAACACCAAGGAGAATCACTGCTTCTTTCTTCCAATTCTTCACTCTCTTCCTTTTTATCATTCCTCAATATCTTCTCCTCTACATCATTCAGAAAAAAAAATACAGTTTCAGATTATTCTAGCTTTTCCTTTTTATTCTTGTTCAAAAATCTGCTGTAAAATTCTGAAACCATAGTTTCAGCTACATTTGGGTTTAAAGATCTGTACGTTGACCCTTGGAAGGTTCAGCTTTTGAAGGGGTTGGGATTCATTTTCCTCGTAAGCCATTGATTAGTCCAGGGCTCTTCTTGTTGTGGAATGGTCAGAGATTTCTGAGACGTATTCTTGCAGGTTTTTGGTGAATTGGGTCAGTGTGGTTTCTGTCATGGATGGTTAAGAATCTGAGTTGTCTGAGATCTAAATATCTATCTTCTTCTGTTCCTCACACACCCTTTTGTTGCATAGTGGTGAAAGTGAAAGAGTGAGAGAAGATGATGAAGATGAAGAATAATTATAGTAGTAATAATCACAAGACAAACGGTCTTTCTTCCATCACAAATGGAGGTTCAGATGGTGGCAGAGTTGAGTCTGGTTCAAAGGAATGGGAGATGAGGCCAGGTGGAATGCTGGTCCAGATGAGAACCTCTGAGTCGGATCGGAACTCAGTGCTGGTTCCCACCATTAGAGTTAGGGTCAAGTATGGTTCAATTTACCATGAAGTCAACATTAGTTCCCAAGCTACATTTGGTAACTCTTCACTTTTACAGTTTTAATGTTATTTATTTCCCTTTGTTCTCTCTCTGTCGGTTGCCTTTACCTTTGTCTTGTAGGACAAAACTTGTTACATATATACTGTGTTTTTGTTCTTTCAGAATTTGATTTTTACTATTCCTTTTGTCCTTTGTTTTGGTTGCATCGGTTATGGCGTGTGCTTAATTTCTGGGTTTGCAGGGGAGTTGAAGAAAATGCTATCAGGGCTAACTGGGTTACATCACGAAGACCAAAAGCTGTTTTACAAAGACAAGGAGAGGGATTCAAAGGCTTTTCTTGACATGGTTGGGGTCAAGGCTAAATCCAAGATAGTTCTAGTGGAAGACCCTATTAGTCAAGAGAAGAGGTTGTTAGAGACAAGGAAGAATGCTAAGATGGAGAAAGCTGCAAAATCAATCTCAGAAATCAGCTTGGAACTAGATAGGCTCGCAGGGAGGGTATGTATTCTGGTGGCTATTGATTTTCATTTATTATCATTATTTTAATTTTTTCTTTTCTTTTCCAAACACTTATTTACGAGTGAGGTGGGATTGTATTAAATAAATGCCTGTGTAGTTGGAAGCTGATCAGTGATTGGAATTGGTTAGGTATCAGCCTTTGAGTCAATTATTAACAAAGGTGGAAGAGTTGCAGAAACAGATGTACTTAATCTGATTGAGTTATTGATGAATCAATTGCTTAAACTAGATGGTATAATGGCTGAAGGGGATGTGAAATTACAGAGGAAAATACAGGTAATGCTAGATACTAAGATGCATTTTACTCATTTTGTGTTATCAGTGTATCTCAAATTGCATTTGTTTATGCACTTCTAATGGTAGTGAAACATTAATTTTGAAGGTAAAAAGAGTTCAAAAGTATGTTGAAACTCTGGATTTGCTAAAGGTGAAGAACTCCATGCCTAGTAGCAATGAAGACCATGCTCCAGTGCAGCCTCAACAGAAGCATTCAAATGGGCAAAGGCTGGGACCAGTTTTAGAGCAACAACAAAAGCATTCAAATGGACATAATAGATTAGCCCTAGCACCAATTCAGGAGCAGCAACAAGAGCAAGCAAGGAACTCAAATGAGGATTTTATAGAACTTTACCATGAACCACAACATCAACCCTTAAGGAATTCCACCTCAGGAGTTGTAGTTACCACAAATTGGGAATTGTTTGATTTTTCCCAACCATTAATCCCTGTTCCATCCACATCCCCTTCCCCACCGCCCCCAGTGGCCAATAGTTCAGGTCCTTCCAAGTTCAATTGGGAATTCTTCAACTAACTACCATACCATGTGCTTTCACTTGTGTGGATGTGATTTGGGTTTGTCTTTCACTTTGAGTGTCATGTGTTTTACATTCTTTTCTGTATTTAGATTTGTTTTGCAACCCCCTACAATCTCTCTTTTATACTTAAAAAATAAATGGGGTTGCTATCATAGTGATTATCAGAAAAAAAAAAAGTTCCATTTCTGTGATTTTGGTGTCCACTGAATTCATTTACCAAATGCATGGCCCTATTTTTGATGGATATAAGCATTTTTAAACTATGTTATTGGAAAAGAGCAGTTTGAGTGTCTAAAATCCCATTTAAAGAATGCTTTTGCTTGGTTTTCATTACCATTTATTACTACAGGCTTTGTTGTATTTCTTGGTGAAGCAGCATTGGATCATTGGTTGATGACATAATAACAAATTTTCAGTATATTAGCTTCGTGTGGGGGCTACAAGTGACAAAAAGACTCACATATACTAAAGGGTTTTACTAATTCAGCCAATGATACTAAGCCAAGTGCAAAAAGTGTTTTGAAAGCAGAGAAGATGGTATCATAACTATGGATTAGAAATTACCATTAATAAATCAGAAAGTTTGCTAATGCTACCATTTGGAAATGGAAACTGCCACATTTAGAAACTTCCCTTCTTTGACCTCAAGCATAGAGTGTGAGAACAGAAGAGTGAAGAATAAGCCTGTTCAGTATGCCAAGTTTGCCACATTCCATTTTAAATTGGTCATGATAATTCATGCAATGATTATGTTGCAGAAACATTGGCATTTGTCTGGGAAATGATCGCAGTATACAACTGCATAAATAATCATGTATGCACTTGAAATAACAAAGTACAAGGCTCATGTTAATGGTAGTAGTAACATGATTCCTACAAAGTTACCACAACTTGTTAGCAAGATAATTTCATTGTAAATCTTGCTGAAATTCACCCACATAACATTACATGGGAGGCATTGTTCACTGTAAAATTTGTACTTTTATTTCTTTAAAGAAAGCACACGACGCGAATAAACTATTAAGTTATGGATAGAAATATTAAGTAAATAGAACCTCACATTCTTATATCTAAAGATCATATATAAATATGATATTATGGAAACATGGTCTTAAACTATGAAACCAAATTTAAGAATGTCTTTCGTCAAATAAAAAAGAGACAAAAAGATCACGATTTAAAGTTTGTAAAGAAAAATTAAGCTTTACGCTTAACACTAAACTAAGATAAATAAGTCAGACTTTCGAGAATGTCAATACATCAATCATAAAAAGGGAAGTTTTACAATTATCTGTAATTTTTTATAAAAAAAAAACTATAAAACATTTTTTTTTCTATGCCTCAATATAATGAACAATTTTTTAATGTGCATTTATTAAAATGAACCTATAAATATCTTTTGCAAACTGAATTTATACTCATTTGCAAACTCTCAATTTTGTGTGTGTATTTATTGTAAGTTTTCTATTAAAAAATATATTGGAAAGTGTAACATCAATAGTTTTCAAGAGAAGAATAATTTGTAGTGCTTAAGTGTAAAGAATATTTGAGTTATGAAGAATTAAAAATATTCACTTCAATGAAAAACTTGGCTGGATAGCCATTAATATATATAATTTAGAAGGAAAATATTATATGCACACTTTCAATCTCTTACATGATTAGAACACTTAATAAAATAATAATATTTTTTTATCATTTATTATTGGCACATCTCAAATTTTCTTATATTTTAAAATAGAAAAGGATTATTATTGTGTTTGATAGATTTATGATAAAACTGAAATTTTTTCTACTAAGAAAATTATGAAATAGAAACCAATTTTTAGAAACAAAAATAATTAGTTATTATAATGACTAAATTAAAGACTATTTTAAAGATTAAACAAAATTTGACTTTTAAATTAGTTTATATTATTGTTAAATAGTTTCTAAATTTATATCTAATTAACTATCAATGTTTTAACTAGCAAAGCAAATTCAACCTTGCTTTTATCAATCATTACGAAAAGGAATTAAATAATGATTTTTTTTAGGTTAGCCATAATTTTTTTTACCAGCAGGTTAGCTATAATGTATAAATAACGTGTATGGAAACCTGAACCTGAAATAGCTAGAAATTGCCATGTTTATTACATTTTAAAGATTTGGGAGCATGAATGAAACAAAGGCGTGATCCATATGCATTATTTGTTTATAGTTATGGTAGATAAAATAGCTTATCGTTTGATGTGTCAATGAAAACTACACAATATACATGTTAAGACAATTTTATTTCTTCCTGGGGAAAAGTTAGCTATAAAAACACATTAATTCTTAATTTATCTACTTATTCCAATCATAAATCCATTAATATAATATCATTACAAAGAAAAATATACTTAAAATATTCTTAACCTTAACTTTCAAACAATTTAATACCATTCACTAAAAAAAAAATCATCAAATAAAAACTAATTTTAGAGACAAAAAAATAATTAGTTGCTATATTAACTAAATTAGAGAAAAAAAATTGGTTTCTAAATTAGTTTATATTATTGTTAAATAGTTTTTAAATTGACATTTAATTTGTTACCGAAGTTTTAACTACCAATTATTTAGATTCTAAATTTGGTAGCAAAAATCTTGGTCGCTAATTAGATACCAATTTAAAAACTATCTAGCAATAATAGAAACTAATTTAGAAACCAATTTTTTTTAGTTTTTAAAATGGTCTCTAATTTAGTCAACAACTATTATTTATGGTTTCTAAAATTGGTTTCTATTTGATGATTTTGTTGTAGTGATCTTGGTTTTTAAAATTGGTTTCTAAAACTTTTGTCGCTAATTAGATACCAATTTAGAAACTATCTAGCAATAATAAAAACTAATTTAGAAATCACTTTTTTTTAAATTTTTAAAATGATATCTAATTTAGTTTCTACAATTCGTTTCAATTTGATGATTTTCTTGTAGTGATATTACCAAATGGTGTATTATTTTAAATTCAAATTCTAATCTTGAAATCAAATTAGTATTGAAAGATGGGGTGAGGGGAAAAAGTGTAAATTTATGAGAGAGAAATTTGTGAATATTTGGAAAATGGGTGTTGACTTGAAAAATAAGATGATGGCAATTGCGTAGTGATAATGGCATTGGGGTTGTGGGAAGCATCTGAACCTTGCAATTGTTGCATGGTGTTGTATCATTTTCATAGCAGCTGGGTTTTGGTTATACATAGCAATTAACAACCATTTCTGGCCAAAGTTGAACCTTTCCAAGTTTGTATTACAAACGTCATTGTAACTCACCATCATTCAATTCAACCCTCTCAAAAGTTCCCACTTGGACCTCCACAGTTTTGAATGTTTGCAAATAACATACATTTACCCAAACACACACATTAATTTCTGCATCACAAACAAAGGAATTGTCCACCCTAAACAAACATCTCTTTTTCTCTGTTAAAGTGATTTTTTTTTCTTATGGGTCTTGTTTTTTTGGACTTTTCTCTACCGACACCTTTTTTATTTAACCAAAAATTTTCCCCATGTATGACAGAAAGATGAAAATCTGTGTACGTACCATCTCTTTCTTTCTTATTCTATGATTATTGTTGTGTTATAATGTTATGTGCGGTGTTTTTCTTCTTTTGTTTTCTTTGTGTCTTCAAATTTCGTTAACAAAAGTTGTTAGATTCTTGTTTTCAAATGTGACAGTACTACTTGCAAGTACAGAGACATCCTACCATATCTTTTGCTTTACAATGCTTTTATTTGACACTTTCAACCGACGTGTATACTTACTTAATCACGCTTACCACAAATAATCATTCACTAATCAACACAAAATCTTGTCTTTCCAAAATATATATGTAACACTAATTTTTCATTGTAAGATTAGTTTTGCTCAAATTTCTAACAAACGTAGATTAATTTCGATCCCAATAAGATATTTTCAACGGATTATTTTGTGTGTGTGAAACTTAATTAAGGTGAAGTTTATTACCACAAGTCCCAAGTCACATGCATTCCTAGAAATTATTAATTAATAGAATTTGTAAGTTGATGATAAATTTAAACTCGTATTTTATGAATAGAAATGTGTAAAAAACTAAATTGAACCGTAAACTTGAACTATTCTCTTAAAAAACTAAATCAAATCACTTTATGAAAACAATTTGACCTGAGTCCTTCTTGGATTCTAAGGAAAGGAAATATAAAATATGAAATCATTAAAAATGTATTTGTTGATTTGAAGAGAAAGTAACATGAAAATAGAGAGAGAAAAATGTTATTTTTAAAAATAATAAATAAATAAAGTATAACTAAATAATTATATAATTATAAATTTATTTATATTTATTGTGAAGAGAGATGATATATGAGTAATTTTGAATAATAATATTTTTAACAGATTTTTATTATCTTCTTATTTAAATAAAAAGGTGAAAATTCAATGAAAAGTAAGATTAGTTTTGTCCTTTTTCTATAGAATAAAATATTTTCTTTTTCTCATTTCTCATTATAATAAAATTATTAAATAAAAATTAATTTTAAGCACTAAAATAATTAACTATTATAATAATTAAATTAGATATTTATTTATAAACTAAAAAAATTTTGATATCTAAAATAATTTTTATTACTAATAAAAAATTATAAATAAATTTATAAACTGGTATATTAGATTTAGCTACCAAATATTTAGTAATTAATTATTTTTATTTTTTAATATTTTTTTTCGTGTTCTTAAATTTATTATATTTTGTTTTTCACTTTTTCTTTTGGCGAATGGATTGATAAAAGAACTTAATTATTTTTTTATAAAATAAATCAACCATATAGGTGTGAAAAAGAAAATCAAATCATCTGGAAAAGAAAGGTGAAATTAAAGCATTTATAGTCATAAGATGATTAGTTTTCTTTTTTCTAAATGGAAGGTCGCAAACCCTAGCTGTAAAATGCGTCTTATCCTCACCAAATAAACTGACATGGTTGTCTAAAGCATGCTGTACTTGAGAATGAAACTAAAACTTTCCCTACCATTTTCCGTTGTAATTGTTCTATGTGGCAAGGAGAGAAGCTATACATATTAATAAACAAATTTTTGCATGTGATATGTGCTACAACCAACGATATAGACAATGAATGAACTGTTACTCACACATCCCAACTAATAATCATGCACAATTAAGGGGGAAGAATGGACAAATCACACTGAAGATCAAGACATGTCCGTGATGTTGCCTTGGACACTGATAATACATGGTTTTCAAAGTGAGTGCATAGGTTTCCAAGTTTTTCATACTGTTTCTGTTTCTGATAATGAACCACAAAACAAGCACACCAACATGAACACCTTCCAACAACATGAACATGCAAAATAGTACACTGATCAACCTCTGCTGCATTGTGCAGAGGTTTCTTGTAATTCCCTTAAATTACAAGACTTGTGTCTGGTTCTCCCTTTCACCACACTCCACACCCCACTTCACATGCTTACACATGCATATGGCTTCCACACTAACCATACCGTCACAAAAGCTATACAAACATTCTTCTTCTACCTAACTTCTTCTAACTTCTTCTCATCTTTATCTCTATTCCATGCCCCATCAACAAGTTTCTCTATTTCTCTTTACTCTGCTTTAATATTCAGTTTCTCTCTCGTTTTTTACCCTATACCTTTATGTGTACGTAAGTGTGTTGCATCACACAATTTCTTCCACATGGAACTTATAATAAGCTGATTAAATATCTTTCATACCAGACCCGTTTTAGTGTGTTTCATAATAGTTTAAATTTTACTTCATTATTCATTTTTCTTACCAACACTACAACAACAAAAACATGATATAAAAATCAATATTAGATTAAAAAAATAATTAGTTGCTATAACTAACTAAATTAGAGACCATTTTAGAAACTATTTTTAAAAAAAAATTAGTTTCTATGATTGTTAAATGGTTTCTAAATTATTATCTAAATTAACAACCAAGGTTTTAACTACCAATTATTTAGATTCTAAATTTGGTAGCAAAAATCTTGGTAGCTAATTAGATACTAATTTAGAAACCATTTAACAATAACAGAAACCAATTTAAAAATCAAAATTTTTTTTAGTCTCTAAAATGGTCTCTAATTTAGTCATTATATCAATTAATTATTTTTTGTCTCTAAAATTGATTTTTATTTCATGATTTTCTTGTTGTGGAACTATCATTATTTTATAATTTTTGCTATCAAGTTTTCCCCCACACATTATATTTTTTTTTAATTTTTTTATACATTTACTGATTAATTAAGTATCTGCATTTTTTAAAGGAAAACAACATCATTAGCCAAAATATATTTCATAAAAAAAAAATTGGAATAACTATATATATATATATATATATAATATTTAAAATAATATTTTAATCGAGAGAAGGAAAGTTTATGTCTTTCTTTTAAATTGATTAACTTATAAATCGAAACTGTTGAGCCAGTCGTTTTTTTTAATCTAACTATATACTTCTCACTACAAGAAAAAAAGGTTTTAATAGAGGTTATTTAGTGGAGGTTAATATAACCTTAGGAATTGATTTAATTAATGGAGGTTTTTTCTAAAACCTCAACAAAATAACGGAGGTTTTTTAA
>Ga0123342_1008372_pt1 | contig 13060 bp, 7 predicted proteins | sample Turbeawhitnodule_FD_89960 | JGI IMG/M metagenome (GOLD analysis project Ga0123342, IMG submission 89960) | Root nodule microbial communities of legume samples collected from Mexico - Turtle bean Mexico white nodule | ecosystem: Host-associated > Plants > Roots > Nodule | place: Mexico: Nepantla...
CAACCTGAATCCAATATCCACTCATCTGGATGCAATGATGCTGAAAGCGAGACAATCAACACATCACTTTTGCTTTCTGCAACATTTGCATCTTGCAGAGCCTTCCCTTCTTGATCTTTATTTTCCATTACAGACTCAAAATATAATATTCAATATCACAAATAATTTCAAACAACCCAAGGCGAACCTTCGGCTCTTGATACCACTTGTTGGGAAAAACGGGTAATTTTCCCACTAAAACAAAACTCTAACAGAGCTACCCGACAAATAATATTGAATAAATAAAGCGGAATAATAAAAGAGATAAAGAGAAAAAAAACACACCCGAAAATTGTTAACGGAGTTCGGCCTGTTTAACCTAATCTCCGAGCACTGCAAAAACAACTCACTTTTATTATTATGAGAGAAGATATTACAAATTGGGATATATCACAGTGAAGGAGAAGAAGAGTTTAATTTATAACCTTCAACCCTCCTTCCCAAACAATGAACCCACCGATGTGGGACTTGGAATTAAGCCAAAATCAACACATCCTAATATATGGGTATTTGAAAGTTGGCTTTTTTTTTTTTGCGGGAAATTGAAAATTCTTATGAAAAACTTTGCATCACTTCATTTGTGGATTGGTGAAAAATAGATCAATTAATTGTCATGCATTCAAACAAGTATTATTTACAATGTTTTAATCATTTTAAAACTTTTTAAGGATGTTATAAAAAATTTGCAAAGAGTTCATTTGAAAATAGAACTTATACATCCTTATATAAGTAAAATTTTAAATTGAATTTTTTATGAAAGAAAACGCTTCATTCTATAATTAGAATATGGGGCCCTAAATAGCTTAAGGAAGTCTCCATCAACCTTGAAAGAGTTGTTCATGTGAAAGGGAAATGAGGTTTTGTAAAAGTTTTGCATTGTCACTCCCAATTAATCAACAATGAATTTGAAGCAATCATGTGACACCCAATCATAGGTGCAAAATGCATCTAAAGCTATGTTTTCAATGGAAGTTTTGTGAACAATTAAGAATGTATTTTTCAAGTGCTCAATCATCACAAACCACATGGCCAACAAGGGAAAATAAAATAATAGATTAGTTAGTCCATTTTAAAATTATGAATGTTGATAGTATTACATATAATTGGAAAGAACAGTGAATCCAGGTAACAAAGTCCCTAAACCAGCTCAACATGCATCACACTCACCATTTTCTTAAATTATCCACACTTTCAAAATACCTAAACAACAAATAAACTACACAATGAATCACTGCAAAATTTTGCAGAAATAATTAAATTGAAACATCTATATATTATATGCTACTTATCTTATTATTATTATTATTATTGATAAACCATATAAAATCTAACAATTAATAATAATTAAGGTTGCCCGACAAATTATTCTTTACATTGTTAATTAATGAAAGAGGCCTTCTAAATTTTCAGTAAGCACAAAATTATTGTCATGTAGATAAACAAACTATTTTTGTGATGAAAATGTGTATTAGGTTTATAAAGTTAACCTTTATCAAATTATTCAGTTTCATATTTTTAAGATGTGTAATTTTGAGTTAAAAACTATATTTAAGATCTTATATTTAATAAAATTATATTCGAATTATAGTATATAAATAAAAATTAATCCTTATTTTACCTACCCATTTTATAGGATTAAACCTGAACTTATATAACAAGATTAATTACTTTATGAAGATTTAAATAAATTTCAAATGACTACCAACTTTATTTTTGATTATTTTTTTAAGATTAAATTTTGATTTAAATATTTTATACTACTTATTTCAATTACAATATAAAAATATTTTATGAAACAGTTAAGAGTCAACATATTTTTTAAATTAAGTTAAATTTTATAATTTAATAAATACTTTTTAAAATTATTAGATACTTAAAACAAAAAAAATAAGAATCTTGAAACTTATTGAACTGTTTTATAAAATAAATAAATAACTTTTATTTAGTTTATCTATATCAGTATATAGTGAATTTTGTTATTAGATGTTCACAAGTTATTGTTATTATTTTATTTTAAATAATATTTTAAGGTCATAATAAAATATTTACAATGAAAGATAACGATATAAAAAAAGTAAAAAATATAATTTAAGAAAGAAAAGAAATAGAAAAAAAGTAACAGGAGGATAATCCTACGGAAATGAAAAAGAAAACAATCAATATTTCATGTAAATTAAGGTATAATGTTTAATTTTATGTAACTAAACTTTTATACTATAACATAACTTTGACCTAATGATAATGATAAATAATATATTTAATGATCTTATTTTCATATAAAATATTTAAAAATTCATAAAAGAATGTAATAAAAAATGCAAGATACATATGTCATCTGTTATCATTTTTAATATAGGAAGCATTAATCTTGAAAACCAAGTAGAAGAATATAAGTGTATGAAGTATATTCAAAGTTCAAACTCAATTATTTTACTTTAAAGAAAGGCAATATTTGAGAATAAAAGAGGAAAAATAACTTGAAGAAAATTGAAAGAAGTGTAGGGACTACAAGCCGTTAGCGCCAGCTGTATAGCACTAAGAAGTCCAATACAGACACCCTGTCCAACAACCATTCGGGCAGCTTCGGCTGACCGGAAATCCGATAAACAATCCAATATTTTTTACTTAAACTTTTAATTAATTAATACATATTTAAACTGTATCAATTTTTACAATTATTTTCTATGGTGCATATATTTTATTATAATTTTTATTTTACTGCTGTGGTAACTATCTTTGTTAATACATGATAAAATGTGTGCACATATACTAATAGAATAGATTAATGTTGTGTTTAGATTTGGAGATTTAAGGGAGTGAATTTAAAGGAATTTAATGGAAAATGTGAAGAAAGTGAGATTGTTTAGATTAAAGTATTTTAGAGTGTATTTGTGAGAAAAAATTATTAAAGTTTGTGAATAATATAATGATTATGAGAAAATTTTTATTTTTTTAAAATATGTAAAATATAAGTTAATAAATATATTTTTATTATTAAAATAAAAATATTATTAATTTATTTATCTATTTATTTATAAATTTATATTCTATATAAACAACTATATTTATTATTATTATTATTATTATTATTATTATTTATTTTTATTAATAATATTAATGATGTTTTATCAATCTGGATTAAATTAGTTTTAAAAAAAAAAAAATTAAAATACTTCGTATAAATTACTAGAAAAATATTTGTTACAATAAAATATACTAGAAATTAAGATAAAAATAATGATTGACAGAAATTATGGGTAAATATTAATATTCGGTTTTACTTTTCAGAAGAGTAAAAATTTAATAAGGTTTAGTCCACATGTATTTCTTCAGCAATCTAGACATAATATAGAGGAATCTACTTCCCTATTTCATTGTCTTTTGATGCAGTCTCCTTATCATCTATTTTCTTGATATTCCATCTGCGTGAATATTGTTCATTCAGATTTAAACAGGACATAAGTATAGAGAAACTAAATATGCATTAGTATTAGACTTTTGTTTTTTTGACTATTGATATTTATATTGCAACTTAATCATACATTATCATATAAATGTAATTATATACCAAAATTAAAATCTATAATAATTAATCTAAAAGTTATATACATAAAGACATTATGTTATATAAAATTAAATGGTGTAAGTTAAACATTTTTCTCTAAATTTCCTAGGATAAGTTATATAGTATTATATTTTTAATTTAAATAATCGTAAATTAAATTAATGTTGAATTGAATATTTATTAGTAGGTAAAAAAATTATAGGTGATACTCAATTAATATCACTAGTGGCTCAATACAAAATAATTGCTTATTATAGAACATAGACCAAACATCTCATTACACGAATTGAAAATATTAATGCAATACATATGAAAATCAGTAAGAAATATTGATTTTGTTGTTTGTGAACTGTAATAACATTTAGTACATAATATAACTCCTTTTTACTTAAAAATATAACAATATAAATGTTTTGGGTTAATTATAATTTGTTTCATCTAATTTTTCAGACTTTATATCAAGTCTAGATTTTTTAAACCCTAATTAAATAAACTAAATCTCACTCTAACATTATAATAATAAAATTTAAGGAAGAATAGAGACAAAATCATTAATTGTAAAAATGTCGAATAACATTTATTCCTTTAATATTTTGATCAAAAGTCGAGCATATACATCAATGTAGCATAGACACGGATATAAATACGGATACGGACACAAAGATACGTATAATGTTTAAAATATAAGACACGAGAATACATATCTATATATTATATAATTATGAATTATATAAATTGACAATAAATATTTATTTGCACAAGTATGTTTCGGATTTTTTTGGGAACAGAAAAATGTTTTTCATGACTGGTTCAAAAAAAATTGTTCTTTACTTTTATAATCATAATAAAAATTTATACAATAAATTATCATTGTATTTATCTTTCTTAAAATTATTTTAGAACCGTATTAGAATTAAAACAAATATTTTTTGAATTGAACATTTCATATCATATAGTTATATATCACCATTTAAAAGAAAACTATATATCACCATTTAAAAGAAGTGTGCGACCCTATAAATATACATTCTTGAAACATCAACTTATCAAATAAATTAAACAATTTTGAGAAAAAAACGATTAACCCTATGTTTCAATGAATAATTTAAAAAAAAAAACTGAAACTGAAGAAATAAGATTATAATATGACCAAAGTAAAACAATTTTTGTGCATGACCTTTTCTTGTTGTCCTAATAATAAGGCTCCACGCATACCAACATTTTCATAATCATAATATAAGTGGGAAGCCATAAGGCAGCCTTGAAATCCCCGAAAAAAAATAAAATAAAAAAACATTGCTGCCCGTTAAAAAACCAACAATGCACATTTGTTGTGTTCTTCACGAACCAACTATATAAGACACCCTACACCACCCCCTAGTTTTCACAACCACTGCTACCTCTCTTTCTTTGCCCCTTTCTTCTCTTCTCAAGTTTCTTCTCTCAAAGAAAAGCTCTACTTTCATAAACAATGGAGGCATTGAAGATGAAGCTTTTCTTTGTTGTCATGGCCATGCTGATTATGGCAGCATCAGCTGCAGATTCACCAGCTCCAAGTCCCATATCGGATGCCACCACCATGTTCGTGCCAACGGCCGTTGCTTCTCTTGTTGTTCTTGCTTTTGGGTTTCTCTTTTGAGTTTCTGATTGTCTTTTCTTCATCATGATTCATATTCTTATTCCACACATTTATTTTCCATTGTACTTTTTCTTATGTTTATATGCCTTTAATTTCGATTTCATAATGTAATGTTATTCTGATTTTTTGTTTTTATGAATTTATTCATCATTTTTCCTTCCTTTGCATAAATTCATTCACCCAATTTTCATTTTAATTAAATTAAGACTCTCACGGTAATTGCTGGTTTTGAAATTTAAAAATCTTGATTTTCTAAATTGTTTCCAATTTTAAAACTTTTTCAATTTATAATTTTAACATTTATTTGTTACAACAAGTTATTGTAGATATTTAAATATCTTTTAATATTTAAACACGTTTCATTTTTTTTAATAAAAGGGTACTTTGATCATCTAACATATATACTAATTTATATATTTTATTTTATGACATATCAATTAAATTACTCATAATTTTTTTACTGGTTTATATTGATTTTTAAATATTTTTTCCTCAATTCAAACAATGAAAACCCTCATTTTAAAACAAAAAGAAGAAACCCTACGAGTCTGTTTGTTTCCTAGACGAATTTGCAAAGACGGATGCAAGCGACGAAAGGAAGAAAAATCAAAGAAATCGATGAATAAAAAAATGAAAAAGAAAACAATTTTTTTTGCAACTATCGTTCTTCATAATAGTTAGGAAGATTTACAAATAAATAAAATTAATCAATTATTACGAATCTCATAATCGATTTATAATATAGAAATATAATAGAATATTTACATATATTTAATTATGTGAATAAGTACTGGATTAGTGTATTCACAAATTGATTATAAGTAAATATTTTATTATTATTATTATTATATATATTTGGGTAGTATTGTCTGAAGTATCATTTGACACATTCTTTGGTTGGTAGTCCTTATTGTATGGAAGGTCTAGTAAGGGCTATGAGGTTTAGTAGACGGTGTGGGATTAGAAGGAAAGACTATTGTTTATAGTGAAGAGGGTGGTTCAGGATTTGAAAGCATTAAGTCTAATGCTTGCATAAGTTTAGACCCTTTAGGTGTAGGGATAGCGCAAGTTGCTAATATGTAATAGAATCTGAGCGTTGAAGTGTGGTGGTGAGGGTGATTGAAAGTCTTGTGTAAGGGATAGTTTAGGAATGGTGGATTATGTTTGAGGTATAGCTTCAAGTATAAGTTCATATATGGTTGTTGGAATGGATATTGACTATATTTGTTGGAGGTTGGATAGAAGGTATTGGTATAAACATTACATGTTGTGATGTAATTCCTAGTTGCATTTGTATGAGTTTTGTAATTTCTTGTGTTATGCGGTTTCTTGAAAGAAATATGAAAGGCGAATATGACACTTACTTGAAGTAGATGTTTAAAAAAGGTGAGGTCAATTTCTAAAGGTTTTTCAAACTACACATTCACAAGTACTAACTAAGAGGGAACAATGAGTGTGTTGAAAATTTGGCAGTATTTCTTTATCAAATTTAAGCTGAATTACAAGATGATTAACACTCTTATTTATTGTGCTAAGTTAATAAATTTACCCAAAAAACTCTCCAATCACATGGTGACAAATGTTCTTCTCTAATTGGAGCAATTCCTCTCCATTCCTATGAAGACAAGTGGCGTTTTGGCTTTGGATGAGAAGGTTTCCCATTGAGGTGTTGCTATGTGTAATGTGACATCTCTCATGCCTTGTCTAGCTAGTTGCACATGTTCTCCATGTCTTTTTGTCCAGCTAGCTGCACGTGTTTTCCATGTCACTTTCTAAGCCTAGATAGTCTAGGGTTGCATTGGGCCTAAGGAGAACCAATTATAACCCTAACTAGACCCTCCAATCTTTTTTACATCCTACCCTACTAGGTCTAATATATGCCAATGAAAATTGGCCCAAATACAAGTCTAACATAAAAGTCTACACTATTTTGTACAATTATTATACAAGGCTATGAAGAAGAAAAATATTCTTAATAGTGGATGCTTCCATCAAAGCTCTATATTTTTCAATCTTCTTAGCTTAAAATTATGGTAGCTTGATTGTCCTCCATCATACCCTCCCTCTTGAGAACGATCTGCCCTCAGGATCTGAATGATGATCAGGGGCTATAACCTTTATTTTTGTTTATTTTGCTTTTTTCCTCTAGGATCATGGTTCCAGTGAAACACAAAAATTATGAAAAATGCAAATGTTTGTAAAGAAAATATCAAAAGATAACCCTTTATTTTTGTAAGAATGTTTATGTGAAAAACTTGAGCCTTCTTTGAAAATATTTTTGTTCACTTTGTAAGGTCCATGCCTAAATTATGCAACTTCTTTACAGAGTGATGATTTTGAAATTTTTTCAAAGGTAATTTATTACCTTCCTCATAAGAGTGCAAAACCATGCATCTTGGAAGTCCCAACTCTAGAATATTCTTCTTTATTTCCTATCTTTTCATTTTTTTTTCTTTTTTTCAATTTTTCTTTAATTTTTATTTCGTGCTCTCTCACTTGTTGTGGTATGAGAGGAATTAAGATTATTTTTTTGCCTTGGTGAGTGAAAGATATGTTGTTGGTATAGCCATCATGCTTGATTTTATGATCATATTGTCATGACCTTCCAAGTATAATGTGCCTATGGGCCAATTTCTATAGGTATGACATCACACAACTTTTTCAAAATATTTTTCTATGGAAATAGGTACATTTACTTGTTCCTTTACTACTATTCCACCATCCTTATTAATCCATTCAAGTTTATAAGACTTTGAATAAGGTTTAGTAGTTAAAGCTAATTTTTCCATCAACCTAGAACTACATCAATTGCAACCAAAGCCACTACTCCTAATAAGTGAACAAATATTCTGAAAGATTTTACAGTGTGTGAAAAAGATTTTCTCGTTATGACTATTTTAGTTCAATTGGTTCGTTCCGAAGAAGCCTTCTCACTAATAAATCTCCCTTATAGGAGGAGTTTTCTCTTCAGTCACTAGAACTTCATCTTCACCAGGTGAACATATCAATCCATTATGGTTTCAATGTCCTGGTATTTTGAAACCATAATTCTCTTGTTAGAACACTCAGAAGCATAATGTCCTTTACCAAGATAATGAAAAAAATTGTATGTCTCTAGTTCTAATTTTCTTGGAGGAACTTTCTTTATTTTTATTTTTATCTTTTTTTCTATTCCTCCTTCCCTATTTTCCCCATGTGAACCTTCATACCTAAATTTAGAGGGGTAACCTGTAATGTGCTAAACGATCTATCATTCATTAGACTGAGACTGTAAGAGTTTTGATGACAACAAAACACTATAAGGTGTGTTATATGTATAACCAATCTCACTCATGCATAACATAAGAAAAACGATATATCAGACCATACATGAGACACAACATTATATGAAATACATAGATAAAAAGACACACTAGAAGTAAAGCTATAAACATAAATGTCAAATGAAATGAGTGTTTAAAAGAAAACTTCAAAAGCTCAAATCAGAAGATGATCTAGAAGGATGAAAAAGACCTTACCCGATTATGACTAGACTGTCTACAATATCAATCGAGAATGTCAAGATGAAGTCATCAGACGAACAATGTGCCCATGAGATTACAAAATGAAAATTAAAGAACAAAAAGATGATAAGTACAAAGTGGACTAGACGATGAACATATAAAGAAATATTCATGGTTAGCAAGACCAACATAATAAGTGACAGAAGAAGAGTCAAATGAATGGATCAGTCAAGGACTCTACTGAGACCAGAAGACAAAGTCTTCACCAACAAAATGAGAGCTAGACGAAACACTCAAAGACAAGCACCAAACAAAGAAAATAAACCAGTCAAAGTTTCTACAAAAGAAGTAGACGAAGTCTACAAAGAATTAAAATGGAACAAAAAGTCATAAACAACGTGTTAGACGAAGTCTGAACATTCAAGAGCTCAAGACAAATGCATCATATGATGATGCTAAACGTACTACGTTGCACACAATAAAAGAATAAGCTATACACAGACCAGACGATGATCAAATGAACATGACAAACAAAATATCTTGCGTTGAATGAACAAGTGAATGGGAAATTTTCATACTTAATCCTTTCACTTTTTTATATGTGAAAATTAAATGTTATAAACATGTTTTGTTTGTCATAAGTTATATAAATCATATTTGAATCAAAACGCAGTGCTTTAAATAAAACCTTGGAATGTTTTAAATGAATTTCAACGAATATATCTTGTGACTGAATATAACACCAATAGAAATAGATCTCCTATGCGCAGATCCTCTCGAGGACGGAAGGATCGCTAAATATAAAAAAGAACAATAAAAAGTGTGTTGAAAGTGGTTGTGGTGGCGATGATCAATAAAAAAACAGACAAAGAATTGGTTGCTTGAAGTTGGAAAAATAGGGATTAGGTTTCATCTGTTTCACTCTTACGTATTTTGATTAGCATGTTAACATTATGTTCTTTGATTGAAATTGATGCCCGTGTAAAAGTCATTTATATCGATTTCTCGCATATAAAATTCTTAAGAATGATCCCTAAATATCGATCCCTCGCATAATTATAAGAACAACTTAGAATCAAGCTCAGACGTTAATAGTAATTAACATCAAGTTTATTCCTAGCACTCAAATATGTTAAGTATTGTTGTTTAGGTCAGAACCCTACCGACACATAAAGACTTGGTTCGATCAAAGAAGTAGCCTTAACCGGTACACCCTATTGTCCCCCCTGACTACATTTTCCACAAGGAGTAATATCTGAATTGCTCCGACCGACAAGGGCTCGGTTGTGGAGGAGCCGGTAGAAGAAGACGGAGACGAAGATGAAGAAGAAGAAGATGAGGATGAGGAGGAAGACATGACTAACCTTTCAGAATGTAGGGTAAGCAACGCGCAAGAACGACTGAAGGTTTCAGATGTCGGAGCAAGTAGAAGCAGTGACTCGACATTGTAGGGAACCACTATTTACAGCCTTTGAGGGGCTTGGGAGACAAAACGTCACTTTCATCTCAACCATTAGATCTCAAAAGCTAAGTAATACACTTTTAAACATGACTCAACTCTCTAACCTGGCCCAATAAGAAAGGCCCATCATAATCATATAAATAGGCACAAAATCCAAGAACCAAGTATGTCATTATACAATACTCAGAATACCGAGTGCCGAATACTAAATCCGACTTGAGCGTCGGGGTGCCTTCATTCGAGTCTGAACTTTGCAAAGACCAAGAGGCAAGGGGAGACGAGGAGAGTGAAGAGCTTGCTTGGAGGGGAATAAAAGTTCAAACCAACCTACCGAGGAGGTAGAGGAGCAACTTGAATCGTTCTCTTGGTTCCATCCCCGTTCAAAAACACAACACAATCTCAATTTGTGGATGAGAGATCCAAACTTACTTAGCTTGGCCCATGAAAGACCAACTTAAGTTTCTCTCGATCCTTAAGTTGATGACAACACATCACTAATAATGACAACAACTTGTTCTCTATTTTTTCTATGGACTAAAATCCACAGACTCTCTCTAGCTTGCACTTGCGATGATGATCCACCTATGATACTGATCATATATCTGTGTGTCAATAATAATAATAATAATAAACAATTAATATTTTTAAATTAATAAATATATTATGATTGTGTATTCTATAATGTATTTTCAGATTCAAAAATACATTCCAAAATATACAGTATTATGCATTTCGAAATATATTTCCATATCCAAAAACCAAAAATAACACGTAACCAATGAGAAAAAACACACATAAAGACTTACCTTGAATGGACATGTTGGTGGCCAATATTTTTCTATCAAGACTTTTCCACTCACGAACGAAGGAAGAAAAATTAAAAAGGATGCAGCAGGGGAGTACAGCGGAGACGGAAGAAGAAGAGGTGGAGGAGAAGAAAAGTAAGTTTAATATAAATGCACGAAAGGGGTATTACGGTAATGGAGGTGCAGTTTAAATTTATGGGTTACAAATACAGAGCCCTAAATAACAACAATCAAATTACCTTTAGGGTATTTCTTCCTACACCCCTACATTCTATGCAATACCAGAATTATCCTTGATAATTTTTGATAATTCTGAAATAAGGGTTTTGTAAGCAAAATGTATTCCAGAATAAGGGTTTTGTAAGTAAAATATGTTTTCAAAATAAGAAATCTGGAAGGCAAAAAATCATTTCGAAATATCATTTCCAGAACACATATTTTTAGTTTCTGAAATGATAAATCCAGAGTTCATAAAATGTGTTCCGGAAAGTATGTTCCGGAAAGAGTAATCCATGTCATTTTTAAAATAGGTAAAATGATTTTTTCTGATAATGATGGGGTGCGGGAAGTTATTTGTTGGGGTGCAGGGAGAAATAGCCTTACCTTTACTTAGACAAGCGGATGCCCAAAGCCCACAATTTGGAGTTTGAAGAGAGAGCCCAAAACCAGAATTTAGCGACGATAAATAAAGTAAATAAATAAAAAATACTTAATTTTCTAACCTATTCAAATAAAACGGTTTACTTTTCATATGATCAAACTAATGGTTATAACCTATGTAGCACATATACGGATATGGACACTGACACGACACGGATACGGACACGGAGATACGTATAATCTCTAAAATGTAAGACATGGGTACACAAATCTATATATTATATAATTTTGAATTATATAAATTGAAAATAAATATTTATGTGCAAAAGTATGTTTCAGATTCTTTTGGGAGCAGGAAAATATTTTTCATGACTGGTTCAAAAGAATTTGTTCCTTATTTTTATAATCATAATAAAAATTTATACAATAAATTTGAGTTTTTAGAAAATTATTGTATTTATACATTTTAAAATCGTGCTAGAATTTTCAAAAATCCAACAAATATTTTTTGAATTGAAAACTTCACCGATAAGTGTCCTACGAGCATCGACACCGATACATGTATCTAACACGGATACACCTATTTAAGAGAAGTGTCCGAGCCTCATAGGTTATAATTTTTTTTTCTCATTTTAGCTAATAAATGCGTAATCTACTCCATCTATTGGTTTTTCATTATTTCCAACCAAATCAATTACTTTTAACCTAAATGGAACTGAAACATGCAAAAGAAAAAATTATCGTGTAATAGAATATGATCACGTCGAGGAGAAAAAAAAGCTTGATCAAATATAGATCATTCGTCATTTGTAGTATAAGATCTACGTTAACATAGATTAACAAAAATTGTTGTTTTCTCCTTTTTAACATAATCATATCTTAGAAAATGTAAATATAGAAGCATTGAGTTAAGAGAGTGTACTGCACTTAACATGAATATTTATTATTGGATATCAACATTACTTCATCACAATGATAAATTGTGTGCATTAATGTGGTGATTTGTATCAATGCATGTTCAACAACAAAAAAAATAGTTAAATTGGTTCATATGGATTTAATTAAATTAGTTTATTTATTTCAAGTCAAAACTAAACAAATAATAGGTTTTAATTTTTTAGATTTATCCATTTATACTTGAATTAGGTTGATTATTTGATTAATTACTTTTTATTTTTCACTACAATTTTTTTTTTATTAGAATGGGTCAAAAACGGACCCTAACCATGAAAAACCTACGCAAAATGGTATTTATCGTGGGCATAGCGTTAATGTGAATTTTGAAGCTAATGTAGTCGACGTAAAAGATATTGGCGGGTGCGACGACACATGGCGGGTGTTTTTTGCGTAGGTCAAGCGTGGGCTTAGCCTACAAGGAGTGACAAATTTATAAAAACCGTGGGTTTAACTAACGTTTCGCCCACGCAACGTCCACACATTTTTAAA
>Ga0123342_1008373_pt1 | contig 13059 bp, 7 predicted proteins | sample Turbeawhitnodule_FD_89960 | JGI IMG/M metagenome (GOLD analysis project Ga0123342, IMG submission 89960) | Root nodule microbial communities of legume samples collected from Mexico - Turtle bean Mexico white nodule | ecosystem: Host-associated > Plants > Roots > Nodule | place: Mexico: Nepantla...
ATAATATGAATAATATTAATAATATGAATATAATTTATTTTATTATTAATAATAATAATTATATTAATATGTATAAATTATGTTAATAATAATAAGTATAATAAAAATGATAATATGACCAAAAAACTTGTCTGGTTTAGTGGTTAATTTTTTCCCTTGGCACTGGAAGGACTTGGGTTCAAGTGTTACGGTGATGTTTGCTATCACTTTGTGCGTGAGATTATAAAAGTCGAAGATTAGGCTAAATTGGCGGCTGAACTCAATTAACAATTTTTGTGTATGTTTTTTCCTCTATTAGGCTTCTGTTTTAGTGGGAAAATTACCCGTTTTTTTCAACATATATCACTTCTATAATTAGCATTAGGACTTAAACATCTTCTCTCATTAGCGTATTTGATAGAATTAAAGTCTCTAACAACACACCACATTTTTATCGAGTGATTTTTTCTTGCCTTAATTAACTCTTCCCAGGCAACTCTCTTTTTTTTTAAACGAACCTACGCAATAGACATTGACCACGGTTAATTCTATTGGAGTCCTAACTTCCACACACCTTCTATTGGTGGGTTGAGTTGATGATGTTTTGGGGTGCATGGTAGACACCTTTGGTGAGTACGTGTTGTTGCGCATGGCATTTGGGGTCCAGTTCTCTTAGTAGAGAAGTGTAGTGCAGTGAAGTGTGGTGTCGTCGTTAATAAGTTTTATTTCAATTTTATCAACTTTGTCATTTGTTTCCATACCCACTTCTAAGTCGTCTTCTTATTGGCCTCTGTTCTTTGGGGTTATCTTGAAGAGACTAGAGTAGACACTGCTGTTGCAATCAAGAGTACCAAGAAAAAAGAAAACATAGTCACACAAATAATTACAGTGGAGCAGAACTCATTTAAATAAATCAACAGAAACTATTTTAATATTTTTTTAAATTAATTAAAATGTCAATTTTTTCTGCCTATAAATTTGTTAATATTAATAAATAGTGATTTATTTATTAAAATTTTGACTTAAGTATGAGTGAGTAGCGATATTTAAATATTCATTATTTTAAAACACTTAACTAATTTATTAATTTTCCTTTTCTCTCTTCCTATCGTATTATATTATCCATAGTATTTATAATCTTTTTCTCTCTTACTGGGTGTCATTTATATTTATATTCACATGCCTTTTTAAAATGTATATTCACATGCCTTTTTAAAATGTATATTAACAACATACTACAATTTTATGATATTATATTTTAACATTATTTTATATATTATTATAATGGTAGTTTGATCTCGTTTCAACACTATTAAATCATTAATCCTTTCTTAATAAGTTAATCTTTTAACAGTCGAAATCTAAAATTATTCATCAAAACACGACATGGAATGAACTTAAAATAGTATACTACATGTACGATGTAAGAATAATGATTCGTTGATAATAATAATTTGACATGTTTTGGTACAGGTCAAATAATTAAAAAATTATTAACATAATAAATAATTAGGTAGAAATTAAAAGGATACAAAAATTAATTATTGAAATATTTTTCTCCTATAATTAGACAATAGAAAAAAATTATTATATTATTATACTAAAACATTATTAAATAAAAACTAATTTTAAAAATAAAAATAACTAGTTACTATATTAATTAAATTAAATACTATTTTATAATTTAAAAAAAATAATTAAAATAATTATTAGTATTTAAAATAGTTTCTATTATTAATATAAAATTATAAATTAGTTTCTAAATTAGTATCTAATTAATTGATTTAAAAATAATTTATAATTATTTAATTTATTTATATAAAATTGAAAATAAATAAGACTACGAGAACTTAATGTATAATTATTTATCTATTTTAATATTAGTGCAAGTTTCCTGATTGCACCAATTATTAAAAATTAAAAGTTTCATACCGGCTGAATCTTTACAAATTTTAAGTTTTCAAGTTTTAACATTCCTTTTTATCTTTCAATAATACTACTTTTTTTTCAAGTTTTATAGTTCTAATTTAATATTAATTTTATAATTAGAGTAAATTTTTTTCTTCTTTTAAATGGGCTGGTAGATCAATCCAGCCCACCATAGATTTAAGTCAACTGGGTCAAGTCCAACTTTTGACCCATTATAAGTGTAGTAAAAATATTTTAAAAATAACACTATTTTTAAATGACTTTAACTATCAATATATTTAAATAATTAATAGAGCTTAATCTAAGCTAAAATATATATAAACTCTTTTTTAAAATATAAAAATTTGAATTTCCTAAGAAGACTGAAATTGACATAAAAGATATAGAACTAAATAAATAACTTATTTAAAAATATCTGGGAACTTTGGCTAAAGTATAATCGAAAACATGAGCTTTCTTCAAATTGATCCATGTGATATGAATAATGTTTATAAAAAAAATTAAGGCTGTTGTGTAAAAGAACCTAAAACGATTATAATCCTTGGATGACCCGTTTTCATTGACATGCAAGTTTATACTTCCGCCATGCCCTCAACTATTCTGGACACTGCATTTCCTTCTCCCCTGCATCACCCATATTTACATGTGATTTTTCACCACATTGTTTATAATTTTAAAATTAATATATCTAATTTAACTACTATTTAAAATTCATTATAATAAATCATCTGTAAAAAACAATTATATAAACTTCAAAGAAAAGTACAAAACTATATTAACTAAAAAAAATACAAGACTATTGTATTACAATGTGTGTCAAAAATTGAATTTTAAAACTCATGCTACCTGTTTTAGCCATGGGAACTCTATTGTAAATACCATGATTAAAGTTTTTTGAAATGATTTACTTTCACTATTTATTTAAATAAAATATAAAATGCACTTTGTAACTGGAGGATAATAAGAATGATATTGGAAATGGAATATTACTGTTAATAAATATTTCACTAAAAAAATCATTAAATATAAATTAATTTTAGATACTAAAATAATTAGTTATAATATTGATTAAATTAGGAACTATTTTATAAATTAAAAAAATTATTGATATATAAAGTAGTTTCTATTAGTAATAAAATAATTTTTAAATTGGTATTTAACTATTAGTTATGAAGGTTGGTTTTAGCTATTACCTACTTTATATTCTAAATTAATCTCTATTAATATTTGATAGACTAATTTAGAATCTAAAATATTAGTAGTTAAAACTTTGATAGCTAATTTAGATAATTTATAAACTAATTTATAAATTTTTATTAATAATAAAAATTGTTTTAGATATCAATAATTTTTTAATCTCTAAAATAGTATATAATTTAGTTAATAGTAACTAATTATTTTTATTTATAAATTTAATTATTTTTTAATGATTTTGTTTTGTAATATTTAGAAAAAATCGACACTTTAAATATTATTGAAAATTATAAAGACATGTTTTATAAGTCTAGAGAAGAAAATTTAAGATTAAATATTTTATCTTTCTTAAATATAAAATTTATGTCTTTTTTTCTAAATTTTTGAAATTGTTTACATCGATTAAAGTATATGAATTAAAAAGTGATAGAATTATTAGGACAATTTCATCAGACCAGATTTCACTTTTAAGTAATTTTTTCTGTAGATATCAAGTTATTTCTTTTTAATTGACTTTCATGTTAGGATTTTTATCATTATATTGAGATTTTAACTAAATAAAAAAATTACTAGTTGCTATAGTGATTAAATTATAGACCATTTTAGAGATTAAAAGTTTTTTTTGTTTTTAAATTAGTTTCTATTTTTGTTAAATGATTTCTAAATTGATATATAATTAGCAACCACTGAGATTTTTGCTACAAAATTTAGAAACTAAATAATTGGTACTTAAAACCTTGGTTGCTAATTAGATATCAATTTAGAGACCATTTAAAAATAATAGAAACTAATTTAGAAACTAGTTTTTTTTTTTTAAATATTTCTAATTTAATTACTATAGCAACTAATTTTATTTTATTTTTCTAAAATTAGTTTCTATTTCATGTTTTTCTTGTAGTGATAATAAAAAAAAATCTTGAAAAACTTAGAATTAAGGTAAGAAAAACTATAGTTTGATTTTCTGTTTTGGAAATAAATAATAATATTTTGAGAATGAAACCTTGAATTTTGAAAAACATTATTAGCAAGTATTATCAAGTGATGAAGTTAATTGTAAATATGTGTATTATGGTGGTGTATAGGGCTCATGTAAACACTTTTATTTTGTGAAATGTGTTTGTTAAGATTAAGCTATTGATCTTGTTTTAATATATGTGAGTTTGATATTTAAATATACAACTATAAGAAAATTATTAAATAAAAATTAATTTTAAAAATAAAAAATAATTAGTTGCTATATTAATTAAATTAGATACTATTTTAGAGATTAACAAAAATTTTAGCTTCTAAATTAATTTTTATTATTGTTAAATAGTTTCTAAATTGGTGACTAATTAGATATCAATTTAGAAATTTAAAAATATTTTTTTTAATTTTTAATTTAGTCAATATAATAACTAAATATTTTTTATTTTTAAAATTTATTTTAATTTAATTATTTTTTTTAGTGTATTTTGTTTTTAGTAAGTTTAACTAGTTACTTAAATAAGTAAAAAAAAATATACTTTTGAATAGTATATAGATGAGAAATTGTGTTTAATTAGAATTAAAGTTGGAAGATATCTTGTATCACTCAAGTGATTAAAGTAAAACTCTATTAGCTCAAATGAGAAAGACATATCATACACAGTGTTAAAAAAAACAACCTTTTTGTAATTATAAGTTGTGATTAATATATTTAGGTTTAATAATAATAAAGTGGATTAAGTTTAGGTGAAAACTTTAATTAAGTGTGATGGGGTGAACCTAGTTTGTAATTAAGTTTAAATCGAACCCCTAAAGGTTATTATGTTGAAAAAGTGAAGTCGTGTGTATATGTTAAATAGAGTTTTGAAAACTATATAAAGTTATTTATTAAATTGTATATGTTAAATAGAGTTATTTATTTATTGTCGAGACACAATTAAACCTTTGACCCACTATTCTGACATGGAGCTAGACCGAAGCATAAAATTTGCAACAGAATGAAAAAAAAAGGTAAAATAATTTGAGCCGTTGGATTGATTTGAGATGTTAGTATGAGAAATTGGTTTATAAATGAAAGGTGGTGGATTGGATTTGGATGCCAACTGTATGAAAGCAATAATGGCTATTTGAAGTAGCCAGTGTCCACTATGAGATAGCAGCCTTCACACATTTGTGAGGTTTGTATCCCAACAACATCCATGGTCCATCCATTCCCTTTTTGGATAACTTGGCAAAATCTTAAAACAGTAATGTTTTCCAAATCTCCTCACTATTTTTCTCTCTTAGATTTCTTTACAAATTTAACACCAAGTGGTCCCACTGTAATCTCCTATTCTTCTTCTTCTTAAAAGGAGGGAGAATTAATGGTTGAATTTATTATCATATGAATAATGAATATTGTGTTTAATAGTAAAGCAGTTCGGCTATAAATATCCCTTTTCTCATTCTTTTTTTTTTTTTTTTTCACATCAAAACAATCCAAATTCATTTACAGAACCATTTTTCAATTCATGTTCTAAGATATCAAAATACATTCTAACCCTTCACACTTTTTTTAAATTCAAACTCGTGATTTATTCAAGACATTAATTTAAGACAATTAGTTATGTATAGAAATAAATTAATAGACATAAAGTTAAACTTGGTACAATTAATATGAATTTGATTATAACTAATTAACTTTTTACTTCTTTTCAACATCAATGGTACCAAGTTTAACTTTATGTCTATTAATAAGTTTAACTTTATGTCTATTAATTTATTTCTATACATAGACTCTATTCTATGTCTTATCTAGTATTAACTTCCTAACCCTCTCTCCTATAAAGAATTAAGCTTCCATGGCAACTATGAGTTACCTCCCTCCCTTTTTATGTTTCTTGCAAAACAGTCAACACAACAATTTTTAGCCTTTCACTACTAAAAATAAACTAAGTAATAAAAACTAATAACCAATAAAATTATTAAAGTTGTAGTTGACAAACCAGACTTTGTCAACAACAGATAAACTATGTTATAAAGTCGTAACCACTAGTATAAATCTATCTAAAGAAGGAGTCTCCACTAACAACCTCAAATTTATGTCCAGCTTTATCATATTCACATAAGTAGTAAACATGTTATTGTGCTCAAACACCATATTGGACAAGTGAAATTAGTTTTTTTTTATTAAAATTAGTGATTCATACTCATACATATTCATTTGTGCTACACTAAATATTTCCTCTCCATCACTTAATGCATTCTTAAACTCTACTATATTTCTCTTTCTCTGTGTCCAAATATATGACATCACTGCAATCCACATAGTCTTCAATGCAAGGTTCTACCTATTACTTAAACCTGGAGTATTAAATTGATAGAAATTTTCCAAAATAGAATTATCTAAAACCATTAAAATTCCAATCCATTTGAAACATAAATTTCAAACCTGATAATAAACCTTGAATTCAAAAAACAAATGTTGAGTAGATTCTCTATGTTTTTTGCATAGGAAACAAAGATTTATACCATAACCACATCTCTATTATGCATATTCAACTTAGTTTGAATTTTATTCAGGTCAATCCTCCAAACATATTTTTATCTATTATTAGTAAATATCAATTATTTTGTTGTGGATAGAAAATAAGTTAACTCACAGTCGATTATTGGACTATTAAGCTTTTAAAATAGAAAAAATTATATTTAATCATAAACATTAAGGAGGATAGCTTATTAATTGACCCATTATTCAAAGTATCTAAAATATTGGTCACTAATATGAAAAACTCATCTAGGCGATTGACTTGTTCATCGGTTCTGAAATTAGTTACTGGTTTTGGTTGGATGTAAGGTCTTTTTTTTATCAGCAAAAAATGAATGAATAAATAAAAGGTATTTCGAGTATGCCTCAATCCTTATACAAAAGACCTACCTAAGACTCTTTCCCTCTAACCTCCATGCAAAAACATAAAAATCTTAATACATATACCTTTTACTTAGGATATACATCTCCTAGAAAAATTGACAGACATCATGCAAATCATTGGCTCAAGACACCAATCTAAATACGAAAAACATATGCCTAAAATCATAACTTAGTAGGTATAAAGGATTTGAACATCCCTAAAATGTTTCATATTTATTATTTTTTTATTGATAAAACAAAATAAAAAACTAATTTAACAATTAATTTAAAAACTTATTTAATCACAATAGAGCATATTTTAAATACTAACATTACTCAATTAATTTCAAAAACACTTTCTAAAGATTGAATATTTTAATTTTTTATATATTTAGTAACAGTAAGAAAAATTATAATTAGAATAAAAATAGCAAATATTTTATGATAAATTTTAATTTTTAAATCAAAATAACGTTATATTCATGATTTTGTTATCAACAAACCAAGTTTTCCTACAAATATTTACCGGTTTTATCCTATTTGACTGATTTGTTTAAAGCCATTATCCTAATTTATTTTAAAGGAATATTTAACATATCAAGAAAATTGATTCAGCAGTTTCCCTTAATCTCTTGTTTATTTAGAGAGTGAAATAGAGAAGAATCGAAAGAAATAGAAAAGTGGGTTGTAAAGAATAAGAAAGAAAATAAATTAATGAAATTATTTTGTGTTTTCGTTTTTTTACTTATCTATTTATATATACATTCTAATTTATTTTTTAAATAAAATATTTATTTTCACTTTATTTTTCAATTATTCTCATTCATTTTTTATCCTTTTATTTCTTTCCTACCAAAAGTTCTATCTGGTTTCCGAATAACATTAGTAATGCTTCAAATTACTAAATGTTTTTTTTTTCATAAAGATGAGTTAAACTTTCTTAACAAAAATTTTATAACAATTCTATAATATAACTTGTCGTTATTGAATTACAAATGCAGACTTGCTGGTTAAAGTGGTCAAGTGATTTGTAATCACGGTTTGTTGGTGGAAACTGGTGTGTTGTATTTTTTTCACAATTAAAGTGCGAAAATTGATATGGTATAAAATTATATTTATTTCATTATATGTGGTGGAAAGATTTGAAGGGGGTTTGGGGTTGGAAGAGTGGGGTAAGAATTTTGAGAATTGTTTCGAGTGAGACGTTGGAAACAGGAAAGAAGTTAAGTTCTGGGAAGATCTCTGAGTAAATAATTCAAAGAGCAAATTTTCGAGGTTGTTCTCCTTGTGTATCAATAAAGACATGAATTTAGATTTTTTTGGGGAGTGACTTAATGGTAGTTGGGAATGGAACTTTGCTTGGAGAAGGGGTTTGTTCGAATAGAGAAGGTACCGGAAGGTCAGCTTCCTCGGGTGGTGCAAGGAACGAATCTAGTATCAGAAATAGTTGATAGTTGGATTTGGAAGAATGACAAAATTGGTGGGTACTCAGTAAAATCAGCTTATAGAGTATTTTAAGGGGTCCTTTAGAGGGGGAAAGCTCATCTTTGTTTGAATTATTGTGTAAGATTAAGGCTTTGCCCTCAACTCAATTCACAGCTGAGGGTGTTGGTAAATTCGATTGCGTCTAAGAATAATTTGAAAAGATTTGGGGTTTCAATTGTTAACAATTTATGTTGTTTTTGCGGGGTGGAAGTGGAGACAATAAGACATCTTTTTTTTGTTGTAGAATTGTTTGGCTAGTTTGAACCAGTGTTATGCTTGGTTAGGGTTGGCATCAGTTGATCACCACGACTTTATTCCACACTTTATGCATTTCAAAATTTCCAAATGTTGTTGCTCACATCAACATTGTTTGGGAAAGTGTTTAAATTGCAGTTGTTGGTGAGATTTGGAGTCATGAGAATAAGTTCATTTTTAAAGGTGGAGTAATTGATCATTTTGAAATTTTCACCTTGGTTCAACTAAAGGCATGGTCCTGGGTTACTTCTAAAATTGCCTTTGTTTGCTTTTCTTATTCAGATTGGTGCCTTGATCCTTTGGCTTGTATGTATTTGATGAAGAGATTTTGAATTTCTAGGAATTTTTAGAAGGATGAGTTGAGGTGTTAGTCTGTTCATGAGCTTGTTTTTCGATCTTTGTTGGCCTGTATTTTTGTCCTAGTTTTTGTCCTAATAAGAAGTTAGTGTCTAGTCTCTAGGGGAGGTGTCGTTCGTTTTTGTGCGGTTCTGTACAAGAGTTAGATCACTCCTTAAGTAATTCTTATTTATTTATTTTTGTTTTGGATAAAAAAATTTATAGCATTTAATCCATTATATAATCATTTAACTGATATTCACAACATTGTTGGATTTCTTTTTTTTTTAGGTTTTTGTGTTTTGCAGTTTTTTGTGGCTTTGGAAAGAGATTTTGGCTCCCGTCGATTTAGCGTGCAGGTAAAGTTTATAGTTTTGAAGAAGGTGGTAAAGTAGATTTTATTGTATGCAAGGTGCTCTCTTGTTGAGTAGGTTCTTTGACCTATTTTTGGGTGAGTGTATCTGGTTGTCCTGTAATCTGGAGTGGGTTTTCGGTTGTTATTTGGGGGTGTTTCTTGTGTATCGTGTTTTGTTCTCACTTGTGTGAAGAATGATTATTAAGGTCTTGGTAGGATTGTAGGAGGGATGTTGAATTTGTTTTTTGATGTGGCTTATTTTTTTTCATGTATTTTTGAGGATTGACTTATTAATTTGTAGAATCTAGTTATTTATTGTATAAAGGTTGAAATACCTTGAAGTGTTTTATTTTATTTTATTTATTCTTTGTTAATAAAATAACTTTGGCGTATTATTTTTAATTAATTTAAGATCTGTTATTTATAAATAAATATTGGAGAAAAAAACTTTAAAAACACATTATTTTTAATATATATATATATATATAATATTAACTTTTTAATTATAAAAAACTGAAATGTAAATAAAAATTATAAGAATGTGAGTTTTATAAAACTTTTAATTAAAGTAAAAATTGTTATAATATCTTTAAAAATATGGAGCATATAAAACTCTCTAAAAGTGAAATAAAATCTCATGATAAAACTTTACGCTTAAAATTAACTTATAATATAATAATATTGAGATAAACTTGCAATATTCACTAACAAGATATGAAGTAGGTTCCATCTCCTAGTTATACTAGAAAATTACTTTTTCTTATTATAATTCACAATACAATATTAGTTGTAAGAAATTAAATTATTTTTCTAAAAAATTATGACTTATTTATTCTAAAATATTAATAATACCGCAATATATATATATATATATTATTATTTTAACTATACATCTACTTATATTTTAGATTACCCATGATGTTCTTTAACTTCTGATTTTCAAGATTTATTTCTAATTAAATAAATATATTTTTACAGTTTCAAATATTTTTTTATAACTTTTTTGTTTACCTTTTATAATTTTAAATATTTTTTACAAATATATTTTTAACATATATGAGTAGCTAACATTTACAAATGTTCATATAATTCACTTAATTCTTGCTAGTTTTTTTTCCACACTCAAACAAATAGGTTGGCTTATCATCCATTTATCATGCTAAATTGGTTTAATTAGAAGTTAATGAGTTTAAGTTATATATATTAATTCTTTTTTATATCATGGTATATGTGTAATGAGTTATAAATCGTTTTCTCATATAAATATCACTACAATATTTATTATTTTAGGCAACATTCAAGTTGTCCACATGTATATTAGTGTGTCTAAATTTTTTTTAAAAAGTCAACACTTTTACAAGCATAACTTATGAACATAGATTGATTTTTTATTAATAATAATGTTAATAATAATATTTTATTAATTTTATTAAAATTATTATTACTATTATTATCAATAATAATAATAAAATTAATAATAATAATAATAAAATTAATAATAATAATCACACAAGAAATTATCATAAAAATAATAATAACAATAACCATAATAAGAATAATTATCATAATATATTCGCAACGTTTATATGTATACTCGTATACTCATAATGACTTGGATTTAATTTTCTTTAACAATATATGTATTACTCACGTTTTTTTTTTATCAGCAAAAAAATTGAATAACAGGAACCACTTAAGGGGTGGTTCAACCCTTATACATACTTAAAAAATATGAGACAATTTCTCTACTCTCCCAAACCAACAAATAGAGAGACAAACAAATCTACCACTAAAAAACCGTACAGTCCATACCCTTTCAAGACTAATCCGTACAAATTCAAAACTAACTCGTACAAATTCAAATCTAACCCGTACAAATTCAAATCTAACCCGTACAAACTCAAAACCAAATTCAATACCATCTCTTTGCCACCACAACAAGGGGCAAAAAGAACAACAGAAGCTTAGAACAACAAACAACCCAACCGAAGGAGTAACTCTTATAAAAGCTCACTTTATTGAAAACATACAAGCTCTAGGATCAATGCACCACTTAGAGTAAGTAAAACTAGCAGAAACAGTTTTAGAAGTTACCTAAGACCAAGCCTTTAATGGTGCCAAAGTGAACACTTCCGAAGGATCGATCACCCTCCTTGGAAAATATGTTTATTCCTGTGCTTCCATAATTCACTAACTACAAAAAAAACATGTGTTTTGTCGACTCCACAGCCATCCTGCAAAAACTACTATCCACCAAAATCCCACGCCTCTCCAAGTTAGCTTTTGTGGCAATCGAATTAATCAACACCCTCCAAGCGATAATCTGTGTTGAGGGCAAAGCATAGTCTTCCAGAGGAAGACAAACACACTTTTTCCCTCAACAAGACCTCTTAAAATATCATAGGCAGATTTTACCGAAAAACCACTATCCTTACCAGCCTTCCAAACTCGACTATCTGCAGAATTCAAGATAGGGGTTTTTCCATGCACTTCTTGTAACAGCTGGACTTCCTAGCATATTTCCCGATCAAACAGACCTCTCCTCCAAATTAACTTCCACTTCCATCTATCATTAACCCACTCCCCACAAGACTGTAAACTACCTTCTTTATTACCACACAAAGAGAACAATCTTGGGAATTTACTTTTCAAATCTTTGTTGCCCACCCAAACATCTTTCCAAAACAAAATATCTTTCCCGTCTCCCACTCTCCACTCGCAATAATTCTCAAAGGATTTACCCCAATCCTCCATCCCCAAACCCCCTTCAAGTCTCTCCACCAGCTGGAATCCTTAGCATTACTCCTTTGTTCTTGCAAATTTCTCCAGCCTCCGTATTTAGATTCAAGAATTTCTTTTCACAAATCATCCTTCTCAGTCTCCAGACGCCAAATCCACTTTCCCAGCAGTGCTACATTGAAAAACCTTAAATTCAGAATTCCAAGACCACTAGCTTCTCTAGGCTCGCACACCTTTCTCCACGAGACCCACGCTACTTTCCTTCCTTCATCTCCCCATCCCCACAAAAACCTTCTCTGTACCTTTTCAAAATCCTTTAACACAACAACAGGCAGTTTGTACATGGATAAATAAAACAACGGAATGGCAGAAAGCACCGACTTAATAAGACACACTCTCCCTACCAACGAGAGAAATCTGCCTTTCCATCTACCCAACTTGCTCTTAACTCTTTCTAATACACCATCCCAAAATGAGACTCGCTTGTGACTCCCCCACGAGCAACCCCAGATATTTGAAGGGAGTTTTCATCATTTCACAATTAAGGATTGCAGCATACTGCTGAATCACAGTATGATCAACCCCCACCCCTCCAATTCTACTTTTTGAAAAATTAACCTTCAAACCAGAGGCTAATTCAAAACAGTGCAGAATAACCTTCAGATTGCAGACCGATTTAAAATTTGCTTCACATAAAAACAGAGTATCATCTGCATATTGAAGCATGTTCACCTTAACCTTTTGTGCCCCAACCTCCAGACTTTCCACCAAATTCTTCTCTACAGCTATCCTTACCACACCTGCCAATCCTTCTGCCACAATGAGAAACAAGAAAGGCGCAAGAGGGTCACCTTGACGAAGACCCCTCTTTGGACAAAATTCTGAGGTAGGACTCCCATTTACAAGCACCGACACAGAGGAAGAAACCAAA
>Ga0123342_1008375_pt1 | contig 13054 bp, 11 predicted proteins | sample Turbeawhitnodule_FD_89960 | JGI IMG/M metagenome (GOLD analysis project Ga0123342, IMG submission 89960) | Root nodule microbial communities of legume samples collected from Mexico - Turtle bean Mexico white nodule | ecosystem: Host-associated > Plants > Roots > Nodule | place: Mexico: Nepantla...
AAAATAGGTGGGAAATTTCAAATAAAACTCATTTGAAATTCCCACCAAAAACAAGTCACATGGGAGGTGTGACCTTTTTCTACTATGACACCTCCTAAAAACTACATCTACACCACTCTCCTAAGTCACATGGACAATGTGACTTTATTACATATTCACACTCCTTTATTTATATCCACACCTCCTACAACTATACAAGAGTAATTCAAAGCTTGGCCTTGCCCCTCATGGGATGGACTTTGGCTTTTTGGGCTTTGGCCTTCTTGGGCTTTGGGCTTGGGCCTCTCTTTATTTTATGTCTTCTTTTAATTTTGAGAAGACTAGAAAGAAGAACTTCAAATGTGAAGGCGAATGTCCTCTTCCTTCATTAATAAAAGCCTTCTTTATTTGATTCTCATCATTTAGTCTTCCTCTAGCCATACCGACTTATTACGAAAGGCATTGAGAGCATCAACTGCCTGTGGAGTTTCTCTCACCATGATATCTGCAACAAAAAAGATGCATTAGTTAATAGCATATGTCGACCGAGAAATAAAGCAACAAAGAAAACAAACATACTCTGAAAATCAGTCCACCTCTGGGACGACTTATATACAAATAGGAGCTTTCGGGTAGGAAGCCTTCTCGGAAGGCTATCGAACAAGGCATGAACCTCCCGCTCCTCGACACTGGCGATCGGACAAGGCCATTGCTTAAAGTGAGCGGGGATCTTGGTCCAATACAAGGGGAATTTGGACCGGTCATGCTTGTAAAAAAAGAGATCCCTATCCGCAGGCTCAATAAAATTTTTAAAAAATTTCTCCTTGAAATTTTTGTATGAAAAGGTGAAGGGGGCGAAGAGTATGTTACTTGGTTGGCTGATAAAAGACAACCAGCTGACGGAGTCGGACAGATGAGACGTATAGTAATGGAAAAAGGTGGAAGTAGTTGGACGGAGACGAAACATATCACAAATGAGGTGAAAGGTTTGGAGGGAGGTCCATGTGTTTGGGTGGAGTTGTGATGGAGCGACGTTGAGTGCTCGAAAAACACCCATCGTGAAGTCGTGAAAAGGTAGGGCAACACGAAGGTCTGAAAAAAAAAGACAAGAATAAACAAAAAAGAAAGGACCCTCAGAGGTAGATCGACCCATGCAAATGGTATCGGTCGGACAATAGTAATCAATGGCCAAGATGTCCTCAATGGCATCCGACTTCAACATATTATGGTTATCCATAAAGGAATTAATTAAAAACGAATCCCTATAAACGAAGATGAACTTGGTCACCTTAGGATCGACCCAGTCAAAACCCGTAGAATGGGATGACTCTTCAGCATGACCTGCCCGGTCGATAACACCTTTCGGGTCATCAGGCCTGACAAAAACCTCCACAGGGAGCAACGTCTGAATTGCCCCGACCGACAAGGGCTCGATTGTGAAGGACTTAGGGGAAGAAGAAGAAGACGAAGATGAAGATGAAGAGGAGGACGAGGAAGAAGATGAAGAGTTGGAGGAAGACATGACTAACCTTTCAGAATGAAGGGAAAACACCTTGCTAGTATGTATCGATTTTGGGAGTCAGAGCAAGAGAGTAGTGAGGCGAAACAATGGGGAACCACTATTTATAGCCTTTGCAGAGAAAGGAAGACGAAGCGTCACTCTCATCTCAACCATTGGATCTCCCTCGATCCAACGGTCCACGAAAAATGGCGCCAAAAACCCCAAGTCTTCATTACATGTCACGTCACACGTTCAACGTCGCCAATGTTATGTCTCACATTGGGAAGACCAACCGTCACAATGGCCTCGGATAAAGACTCTTCGGATTGACCATCCTCAAGCTTGGCAAGCAAGTGTACCGGTACGGTCAGCACGACCAAGACCTTGACTCGGCATCTGGTTCAGACCGATCGACATGACCAACAACGAGACTGACTAATGACCCAACGTTTTTTAATATTCTTTTATTAGGCCCATTAATGACAGTGGGCCCACAATAATTGTATAAATTAGTACAAATCCCAAAGGATCATGTACACAATCATCTAATCCTAAATACTGAGGGTCGAGTGCTGAAGTCTGATTTGAGTGTCGAAGTACCTTTTGCAGGTATCATCCGATTCCGGAGCTAATGAGGAGAAGGAGTGAGAGAGCGAGAACGTGAGAGTTCAACTAGAGGAAGGAACGACCGACTAAGGAGTGATTCAATCGTTTTCTTGGTTCCAATCTCGTTCAATAACAATAAAAAAAAAACATATTTAATCCTTGTAAAATTCTAACATTATATAAAAAGAAGTCTTTAACTTGTGAAAAAGATTATATATATATATATATATATATATATATATATATATATAAATTTTGGCTCACTTTTTATTTCCTATCCTGACAAAGCAGTAAATTAAAATGAAATAAACATGTAAAGTATATTTACTTATTCATTGAAATTAACTAAATTAATATTCACTTATAATAACATAATGGATTATGTAAATTATATAACATAATAGATTATGTAAATTATTTTTATATAAATGGTATATTCTTTTCCAACAGTGGGTATTTTTTTTATTACATGTTTAAATTAATAAAAGTAGGATAAGAAGTTTGTTCGGACTTTGTCAAAAAGAAAAAGAAAAAGAAAAAGACACTCACAAATTTATTTTTTCTTTCTATCTTTATGTCAAATTAATCATCTTTCTATTTATTTCTATTCATGTTTTTTCACTTTAACTTTGTTTTTCTCCTTTTTTTTTCAATGTTTCACTTTTTATCACTCCTTTCAAACAAATATTTAGAATGAGTACTTATTTTATATGTAAAATGTTTCATTCCAAACAAACTTTTGAACATGCTTTAATAATCTCTTTGGTAATGCATCAAGTCAAAGAGTACTTGGGTAAAATTTCTACATCAAAAGAGAAACATTCTTTGAAAACCTTAATTTATAATGATAAATTTTATCATGTGACTCTATCTAGAATAATTAAAAATCAATTTTAGATCATAAATTATAAAATTTTAGAATACACAGGACTAATTAAAAAGCTAATGCCCAATTCTAACTCTAGGAGTTAAGTCTGCAATCCCTTGTTAAATATCTGTGCTCACTTTGATCCTAAGAAGACAAAAATTGTTCAAACATTAAAATTGCATAGCTTTTTGGGAGGGACACACTTTTGTCTCTGGATAAGGCTAATGATGACCATGTTTAAGGCTCTGCATGAATCTTTGGGATAAGTTTGACCCCACTCTATAGGAAAATAATCATTTTCTCAAACAAACAAATAAAGAACTAACCAAGCATGCATTTGTTGAATTTTATGCATACACTTTTCCTAATCATATTTATTAATTGCATAGTACAATTGAGTATCCTAAAAAGTGTGTATCTGAGTATATAAAAAGTGTGTTTTAAGTTTAACTCAACTTTATAAAATCAGCTCATAAGATGAGGTTTGCACCTACTCATATACTATGAAATGTTCTTATTTATAGTCGATGTGAAATCTCCTACACACTCCCTCACGCCGAGACTGTCAACTCGTGCATGAAACTATATATTTATGGGTGGTTCAATAGCGGCCCGATAGCGGGTGACCTGATAAGCCCAAGAAACTCTTGTTAAGATAAACTCTACACGTCTCTGATACCATATTAAGAAGTGAAATTTAAACATAATTCAATCTTATAAAAGAGTAAGGATGACCACAACCGTTATGCAAAGATAGTTAACTTATGGTGAACAAAAAACCATAACAAAAACTGATAACATAACATATAGAAAAACCAAATGCTTTTATTCAAGAGGAACAACTGTAGATTACATACTTTCAGAACAATTAAGAACCGGGAGCATCATCATACAGCAAATGTTATATAAAGACAGTTTCAACAGAAAAACCAAAAGTAAAACTGATAACTTAACAGTGAACACAAACACCATGCTTCTATTCATGAGAAACAACAATCACTTGTTTTCCAACATTGCGGCCACTAAAAAGGCCAACCAAGGCTGAAGGACCACTCTCAAGACCCTCAGCTATGTCTTCCACATACACAACCTTCCCTTCTCTGATGTTAGGCAGGAGAAACTCCAAGAATTTGGGATATAGGTGAGTCCAATCCATGAAGTTAAAGCCTTGCAAACGGACCCTCTTATATATGATATGAGCCAAATTTGTTACACCTTCATGTTCAGTAAGATTATACTGTGAGATCATTCCACAGACAGGTATGCGACCGTGGAGTCTCATGTTCATGAGTACAGCATCAAGTGTCTTGCCTCCAACATTCTCAAAGTAGACATCAATGCCTTCTGGAAAGTGCCTGATTTGCATAATCACATACACTAGTCACTATTATAGTACCATGTTTTATTACCAGGCACAGTAATTTAAAGTTTTGATGAGCATAAAAAAGTGAGATCTAAATCTCCTTAGAATACTGTTAAGTATAGACCTTTTCAAAGCTGCATCAAGGTCAGGCTCTTCCTTGTAATTAAAACCTCCATCAAATCCAAATTTATCTGTCAGTAAATCCACCTGTAAGGCAAGAAATTTATATTCAAGTGAAAGGATTAAGTACTTTTTTTCTCTCATAAAGCAGAATCTATTTTAGGATATGGTCACCTTGATCCTTTACAATATTCTTTTTCTCTCAGAATTTAGAAGACAAACAAGTACTAATGTTAATCTAAGCCACCAATCATTTTTCTATATCCTTTTTTTTTTGAGGGAAGTGAGTTGGATTCCAGTGCAAATAGAAGGGCATATATAGTAGAGGTTAACTGAATTCATGCATAGAGCCTTAAAGAAATTGCTTTTGCTGTTTCTTCATGTGCTCCACTATAAGATGATTACTTCATTCTAATGCCACCAATAATGTTTGAAAATAAAAAAGAAAAATTGTATGCTAGATGTCTCAGTTTTCATTGAAAAATAAAAGAGAAATTGCTCAACCTAAAAGCTTAGCAGAAACAAGACAAACAGCTGACAAAAAAAGTAGTATTTCTTGAGCCAAAAACAAAAGCAGTGTTTCAAAGAACAGAACAGATAAGGAATAGGTGATGCTGATTTATGCAGGAGTGCAGGTATATTTAGCTTCAACAATACCTTCTCTTTAGATCCAGCACTTCCAACAACATAACAATCTTTCAGTTTGGCGAATTGCCCAACAAGTTGACCAACTGCACCACTAGCAGCTGAGACAAAAACTTTCTCTCCTTTCTGGAGAGAGCCTACTTCAAATAGACCTGCATATGCAGTCACTCCGGGCATACCTGTGTTAGAAGAACAAAAAGCTTATCAAATCAGAGTTCAATAAAATCAAGAGGAAGCATGCATAGAGTCAGAATATTATAAACTAAAAAGGGTAATATAAATTCATAGGAGTTGATCACAGAATAGTAGATGCACAGCAATAGACCTAAAGAAGAATTTAGCAACCACTTCCAAATGAAAATAACCATGATGCAATGCTTCTTCTTTTCAGTATCAAAGCTGATCAGCCAACAAGTCTCAATCAGTGATCAATTCAAGCCAATAATGTTGACTGAACAAAGGAAGCAGATGGAGAAGGAAATAGGAACAAACAGCCAGAAACCAAGTCCTACACATTATGTTCTTCTATGATTCTTAACCCTTAATCTTAATGATACACGAATAAAAGGGAGCTGATTATTACAAAGAAACTTCATATGATGAAACAAGTTACAAAATTAACATACAGATTCTTGCTAGCATATATAAAAGCAATGAACTACTACCCTTTCAGTTTTCCAATTTCCAAAAGAGAATAGAGGTCATTTATTTAATTTTTTTCTCATCCAAAATGAAACTGGTTAGTGAAATACTCTGATGAATCAAAAGATCACTTCAAGCCATATATACAACCTTTTATTAAACAAAACAAGAAAATGGAAAATGGGTATAGTGACAAATGGCTAGACCACTAGCAAGCCCTATCACCAATGAGTTTCTTAAGGCCTTTCTGGAAAAACTTCTCCATAAAGACTTTTAGAAAAGAAAAGTAAGAAGAAAAAATGAAATGAACTTCGCCATCAACTAAAATTAGCTCATGCACAAGTTAAAAAGTAAAAATTTAAAGAAATTATACAAGAGAGCTTATAATATTTGTCTCTTCTAAAAGTCCTTATGGAGAACCTTGTCCAAACAAATCCTTCATCTTAATGACACTAAGAAAAGGGTATCTATTCATGACAAAACATCCATAAATTCCAACATGCTGCTCGTAATGATATCAATGTCAAGTGCATCCTTCATTCAACGACAGTGTAAATTGAGATTACTGAACACATACCAAGAATTCCAGTGTAGTAGGTAAGTGGAACATCAGTGTGCTCAATTTTGAAAAGTATTTGAGCAGAGGGTAACAAGCTATACTCTTCCCAATTGGTAAAGCCCCACACTAAATCACCTTCCTTATAATCTGGGTGTCCAGATTCCAACACTTTAGACACACCATATCCTGTTAATGGCTGCAATCACTCAACATTTATCACTTGAAGCAAAAAGTATATCCTTCAATTGCAGCTACCGTCTTGAACATTCTTTGATGAACTTCAATACCAGTTTAAAAAGTAGAATGAAAAACTAAAACATTAAGAGAAAATTTGTTCATATGTAAAAGGTTTTTTACAGTATCATTCAATCATAATTGCCATACACAATAAATTTCTTGGTTTTCACAACAGCTAGGTTAAAAGTCATAATTATCAAAAACTCTGACTGGTTGATGCAAAGAACAATCACACAAACTATAAATTTTAAGAATTTTAAACACAAATTGCAAAACCCACTTCCTGAAATGAATAGATTCCTTCTAATTATCAAACAAAGTATTCACAAATATCAATTAAAACCTTTCAGTTACACAAACCAGTCCCCGATATCATCAACAGGCCAACAACTTCATCTTTCAAAGATTTATTCACACAAACAAAAACCATATCTAAAAGTCAATAAACGAAAGAAACAATTTCTAAAGAATCAGATTACATAATTTGCAGCAACAACAATAAAAAATGACTTACGGATCCAGGAGTGTAGGCACGACTATTGGGGGGTCCTTCTGGTTTGTTCATGAGATTCCTCATGTAAGGGTCACAGGACAAGTACAGATTTTTGAGCAGGACATGATTGGAACCTTGTGGAAGCTTCAATGTTATGGTACTTTCAACAATGTTCATGTCGGATTCTTTGGGAAAACCGGTGACATGGTCCCTCAGAAGCACTTGCTTGTTCCTCACTTGTGCCATCTTTGTTACTCAACTGGGTTTTTGAGTTTCAATTCAGTCCAGTTTATAGACAAAAGGGTTCAGGGAAATCATGAACTGGATAAATGATTCCAAACTGAAAATGACATCCACAATATTACCCATGCTCACTCTTTAAATGCAGAAAACGTGTCTTGTTCTCACCATGGAAATTTTACATCCTTCATTTCATTCTATAAACTTAATTCTGAATTAAAATAAATTTAGATAGACATTGTCTTCAATAATTTTATATGAAAAGTTAACTTTTAACCAAATTATTTTAGAATTTTGTCAGAAAGAATTAAAATAAAGACAATATAATATACCTAGATAGTTGGGTCAAGTTACCTCAAAATTATTTAGATTTATGATTTATGTTAATATTTGATAACTCACTTTTCATCTTGATATTTGGTAATCATTTCTATAAATATAGTTTTATTCTTGAGAGAGTATAAATTCACTTAAATATTATATCTTTTTGTTCTTACTAATTTGATTCTAAGAGAATGTTCTCTAGGTGGACCAGTACTTGGTTTTTATTGTCAAAGTTCGACAATCTTTTAACTAAGAGGTCAACTCACTTAAACAACTCGTTCATCCACCTCTAACCATTTTAGTTCATTTTCAACAGAAACTAGGTTCACCAGGTTAGTCTAACAGAGTTAATGGATTCATAATCGAACAATTGGACATCCATGAAATATTGCAACACATAATAAGCTAGACATAGTTTGTTTAATTATGAATTAGTTAATCATAATTATTTGGTTCCAACCTCTTTGAATATGGATTGGTGCAATGATAGTCATTTATTGACTTACATAATAACCGTAATTATACCCTTAAGTTTGTTTATTATAATGTAGTTTAATACCAACCTAATTAACATATTTTATTACAAACAAAAACCTACCAACAACATACATTTAATTAAATTAATAACTTTGAGATACAACTACGTTAGCTTCTAGAATTTTGCACTTGGTTCACCTTTCAAAATGTTATATTTGGAGTAGGCATTAATAAGAAAAAAACACTAGTTAAGGGATGTTCAGGTAATTTAAATTTAAAAATTGTTGTTAATTACCGATTATCTATTTATTTTAGATATGTGGGGGACTTCTTGTCTAATAAGCAGAACCATGGAACAATGTGATTAGTTAGGGATATAACAAGTAGATGTCAATGACGCCTACATTGAAAATAACTATTACTTCAACTATAAATAAAGAACTATAATTGATCACTAAAAAATTGCACTTACTCATGAATATATAGGGCGACATATATATTTGTTCCCCCTTTGTAACCAAGAAGTTGATTACATATGTTTGAGTTTCAAATTTTATGTTTTCTAATGGATTAATGAGTTGGGGGTCCATGAATTTATACACAATGCTTCTCCTCATTAATACATTATCTATATCTGAATGACTGATATGTTGAGCTCTTGGTTGTCTGTCACAACCTCTAATACATCGTGTATATATAATGGTACATCATTGTTCTTAGAAAATACAACAGTGTCCCATGAAACATCTGTTGGGTTTATACTTATGGTGATAACAACCTCTAACAAAACAGTCATAAGATTATTGGTAGTACAAGTTGTTTCTTTCTTTGAAGATTTTGCTTCCAACAACGTTGTTGCAAAATAAACAACAATTTCATTAAGTTACAACTACAAATGTATGCTTACATAAATATAATGTAGTAACACAATTATGTTCTTATCAAGAGGTTTGAAATAAGTCTAACAAGGTGTATATGTCAAGTTACAAAAGTATGAAATGTCTATACCATAGTAATTATCTCGTTTGTTGGCATAGGAATCACAACATCATCTATGAAAACTTTTTTCTCCATGACCTTGACCACATAAGAGGGGAAAGCTACATTATGTATACAATGTCTTCTTAAAAGATTTTCCCAAGCACCACTAACCGAGGGGCAAAAGTATTGTTGACATACAACTCAAATTGGTTTATGGAGCCAATGTCATCTCATGATGAATTATTAGTTGCACAACTCCTTTATATGCTAACTTTAACGTTGGAGACACAAAGACTACTTTGTAGCAACTGTGAAAAACTAGGGTCTTCAACTACTACTCGAACTCCTGCCTCAACTCTGAGAAATCTCATTTCTTGGGTGATCAACTATCTCAATTGTTGTAATATCTCTTAGTTGGGTGCCTCAAAGGAGTACTAATGTGAAGATACTCCTAACAATTGACGAATGTTACTCCTACTCCAGCAACACACAAGTCTAAGGTCCTTAGGTATTCCAAGTGCGGTTAGTAAATATGATGACTGTGAGGGGAAAAAATACCTTAGGAGCTTTGCTCAACTAGAGAATCTTGCAACATAAGCACAATAAAATATAATTAATATAATGTGTAAGTAATAACTAAGAAAATTATCAAGACATGTTGTCTTGCAATTCACTTAAAGACTCCACATGAGTCCTCAAAAGTATATATACCCAGTGGTTTTACATAGTTGTTACAAGAGTCACAACGAGATAACACAAATATATGTAAAAGACAAAAGAGTCGCCATCATAATTTATTAAGCAAAGCTACGAAAGAACCTTTAGAAAATGGTCTTTGAAACCAAATTAAGATTGGAGAGTTTTGATTACACATTGAAAAGGTATTAAAAATATTGACAATCCATGTTTTTTCTACAACCATATAATAACTCTTAATATTATTATTTTAATAATTCTTCACACCATTTAATTACAAATTTATCCTTTATTATATTTTATTTTTGTTAAAACTATTACATCAGAGTTCTATACATCTTCCTGGATTGTCAATGTATAATTTTTCTTATGTTATAGAATATTGTATAACTTTTCTACTCCTCTTTTATACTCACTAATTTATGTTAAATTAATCTAATCTTAATCTATGTATATATGCATATTCTCTAATTGTCATTAACATTTAAACGTTCTCTAAATGCATGTAAATCTTATTTTTTTTCAATGTTAATAGACCTAAATATTACAAGACAACAAAGTCTAGAAAGGAATGGAATGATAAACTGAAAGTGAAGACAAAGCAGGAAGAAAAAGTGGGCAAAAAAGTGTGGAGGGCAACAAATAAGAATCAATCTTACGCACAGGCCGTCAAGTATGGAAACAGAGCGCAATCACGAAGCAGGGTAAGAGTAAATGCAATAAATGTGGAAGAAACACCCAAAGAGTGGCTCAAACATTGCTACATTGGGAGAGTTTATGATTTAAGCAAGGTAGAAGACTCGAATGAAAGCTTCATTTTGGGTGGCTACAGTTTCATAAAGATCAAAATTTTGGGAGGTTTTCACGTGCTTTTAATGGGGGAAGACGAAAATAAGGTTAAAGAAGCGGTTGAGGAGAATAAAGAATGGTTCGAGAATTTGTTCGACACCATTGTTCCATGGGAAGATCAATTCATAGTAGTAAATAAACTTGTTTGGGTATGATGTAGGGGTTTACCCCTGTAATTATGGAATACAAAAATGCTTCGAAAAAATTACAGCTTTACTGGTTGAGGTGGACGAAGCTACTCTAGCTTTGGAGGAATTAGAATACGCTATATTTAAAATCAGACTCACTATGGGTTATGAAGCAAAACTGACTTCGTACACGAGGATTAACGAAACACTTTATCAAATTTCTCTGGTTGACGAGTGCACGATCCCATAACATAATCTCTGTCACTGTTATTGGGATAGACAATCTGTAGATGTCGTTTCAGATTTTGAATCCCAAACATTGATGTCGTCTCAGGGGAAGCAGACATTGATGCATTGAGAAAGATTATCAGGGAAGATGCCACAGTGGATATTAAGGGTTGTTCGTTAGGGTATAATCTTGGAGGTTCCCTGAGAGGAAAGGATTCGACGTCTTCACGGTGTTGTGATAAGTTCCTAATTTCAGTAATATTTCATATTAAAATATAGGCAGTTATGAGTATTAATTGCTAAATTACATATAAAATAATATCTAATTTATGAATTTATACCTTTTTACATATTTTATGATCTTTATTTTGAATAAGAACATTTTATTCCCAAATTTGGTGTTAATTTCAGGTTTATAGGGAAGAATGAAGATGACTGGGCTAAAGAAGAATAATCTATCTATACATAATACAAATAGAAGGCACCTCTAGGGTAAGTTCTAAAAAAAATTCAAAAAGAAAAAAATTGAAATTTTTACTAAAAATAGCAAGTGAAAGTCATTCTAGGAGTGACAAGTGGCACTCTGTAGAACTTACACGTGTGCAAAACCCCATTTCTTTAAATACTCCCTTTCTTATATACTTTCAGCGTTTCTCTCTCTCCTATTACTCAACTTCCTCGGTTTCTCTTTCTTTTTCGTTGCCTTTTGGTTTCTTCTTATTTGGGTTTACTGTATGGTTCTTCATTTCTGCCTTCTTCATTTCATTTCGGTCTTCTCCTTCTCGAGGTGATTATTGCTTCTGTTATGTGGATTCTGTTCATCTCATTTACGATTTCTTTGTTCCACAACATAAAAATGAAAACTTTTTTGGTTTTTCTTATCAAAGTTTCGTTCTTTTCATGTTTCTGCTGATTCTTTTCATCTCTTTTACCGTTTCTTTGTTTCTTTATTGTTCACATGGTTGATTATGTGTTTTTTTGTTACTTTTGACAGCATAAAAATGATATTCATCTACATTTCAGTTACTGCAGCAACCGGTTGTGGAAGTGGAATGGATTTTCGTTCATATCCATCGTATGTTCAAGCACCAAGGTGAAATCTCTTCCTTCGTCTGTTCGTCTGTCCTCATTGTTGTTTTCATTGTTCATTTTTTTGCTGATTTAATCTTTTCTGGAGTTTTTCCATTTACATTTCAATTTCTGCAGCAACCAGTAGTGGAAGTGGAATGAATTTCGTTCATGATCCATATGCATTCATATTCTGTCGTTATCATGTCATCATTGTGTAATACTATTGTGTACTGCTTCTTCCTTCGCTTTGACATTATCATTGTCATTGCCTTCACCACAACACTTTTACTTCAAAATCCAAGAAGGTGTTGCTCTTAATTTTTAATTTTTTAAAGATTGTTATGAATTGAATGATTCTCTTTCATTTTAAGCTCTTTTTTTAATTATATTTTTGAGTTTAGAGTTTAGGATTTAGAGTATTTGATTCCAATAAATTAAATTGTTTTATTTTTTACTTCATACTTTATTGCTTTACACTGCCAAAATGTCAAAACAATTGAATATGAATGTCAAAATAGTTTCTTAATTTTGTAAACTCATAATCAATGTTGTGTGCAATATAACTTCCTCTATATTGTTTTATTAACATTTACTTATGGTATCTCTAACTAATTACACCACATATCTAAAAAAAAATAGATAATTGATAATTAATAACAATTTTTATATTTAAATTAATTAAACATTTCCTAACTAGTGTTTTTTTTTTCTTATTAGTAAAATTCTATAAGCCGACGTCTTATATCTCAAGGTTATGAATTTCCATTTTTTAAATATCATAGTTAGATAAGTTTATGAAATGTGAAAGAATATTTTCTGTTTTATTCAATCTGTCTTTCATCTATAGCAATGATACATATATATATATAACCATAGCATTAGAACCGTACAGAACCGTACAGATTCTTTTTCTAACATAACATTTGTAATTAAGATTAATTATAGACCCATTAATAGTGATTATATTCCTATAATTAAGTCTAATTATAGACTCATTAATAGTGATTATATTCCTGTAATTAAGTCTAATTAAGTCTAATAATGATT
>Ga0123342_1008376_pt1 | contig 13047 bp, 11 predicted proteins | sample Turbeawhitnodule_FD_89960 | JGI IMG/M metagenome (GOLD analysis project Ga0123342, IMG submission 89960) | Root nodule microbial communities of legume samples collected from Mexico - Turtle bean Mexico white nodule | ecosystem: Host-associated > Plants > Roots > Nodule | place: Mexico: Nepantla...
AGGAAGCAATTTGGCTTCATGGGTTGCTTAAAGACTTGGGAGTTGGTCAGAAACAACTTGAGTTATATTCTGACAGTCAGAGTGCTATTCATTTAGCAAAGAATCAAGTCTTTCATGCACGGATGAAGCACATTGATGTTCGCTATCACTTTGTGCGTGAGATTCTCGAAGAAGAGGACATTATTCTCCAGAAGATTCACACTACAGAGAATCCTGCAGATATGCTCACCAAGGTGGTTACAAGGGCCAAGTTTGAACATTGTTTAGACTTGGTTAATATCTTGCACATTTGAACTTTGCGCCCGGAGGCGCAAATTTGAAGCACTGCAAAGTTTGTTTTTGTTATGTTTTGAGAAGATTTGTATTAGGTGGGACTTGAAATTAAGCCAAGGTGGAGATTTGCTGATTTTAGCTTAATCCCAAGTCCCACATCGGTGGGTTCATTGTTTGCGAAGGAGGTTTGAGGGTTATAAATTAACTTTTCCTCCTTCACTGTAATATATCCCAATTGTAATATCTTCTCCCATAATAATAAAAGCGAGTTATTTTAGCTGTGCTCGGAGATTAGGCTAAATTGGCCGAACTCCGTTAACAATTTTCTGGTGTGTTTTTTCCTCTTTATCTTTTTTATATTCCGCTCTATTTATTAGTATTATGTTGCTTTCTCTTTTGTTATAGTATTCAATATTATTTGTCGGGTAGCTCTGTTAGTGTTCTGTTTTAGTGGGGTAATTACCCGTTTTTCCCAACAGTTTCTAGCAGCTGCAACAGTAAAAAAGACAATGTCTTTTTATCAGCAAGAAAAATAAGTAAATGTGAACCACTTTAGGGGTGGTCCAACCCTTATACCGAAAGATATGCCTTAGCCTCCCCCAAACAAACCAATAACCTCCAACAAACAACTAATAAACACACCTGACAAATCAAAAGACAACGTAATGTCGTAGGTTTAGCAGTAGGAGAAAAAGTCGCAATATAGTCAATTCCTTCCACTTTCATGTAGCCTTTGGTGACTAGGAGCGCCTTATATTGTTCGATGCTCCCATCGTACCTGTATTTTATTTTATAAACCCATCGGCATCCTATGGCTTTGTGGCCAACTGGTAATGAAACAATGATCCAGGTGTTGTTTTCTGTCAATCCTGGTAATTTAGCTTCCATGGCTTCCTTCCAATAGGGAGAAAGAATTTTCGATCATATGATGAAGGTTTTTTATATGTAGAAATGTTAGCTAAAAAGTGGAGTGAGCAGAAGATAAGTTGGAATAAGAAATAAAATGAGAAAGGGGGTATCGTGTACCTGTGAGAGAACGTTGGCTAGGAGTAGATTGATTAGCACGAGGTGGAAGCAAGTAATGTTTATGCCATGCATGAGGATGCTTGAGACGTGTAAAATGTCGAAGTGGTTGTGTAGAAATATCATGGGATGAATTAGGCACAGGAGATTCAATGTTCATAGGTTCAGGAGTAGGCTTAATGGTTGGAATGGGTTCAATGGGTATGGGTTCGATAATGAGCTCACTGACCAAAGTTGGTGAAGTCGATTGAGAGTTCGGTAGTGTGGTAGGAAATGTAGAATTTTGATGGTCTAAGTTAAGGACCAAATTTGGTAACACAGAAGAGAGTGAGGATGATGTTGTTTCATGTAAAGTAGTTTCATGAAAAACCACATCCCTACTGACAAAAACAGTATTGTCTTCAAGATCGTATAATTTGTAGCCTTTATGATTAGGTGGATATCCAATAAAGAAGCATCATCAAGCGCGATGATCAAATTTGTGTTTGGGATGATTCATTGTTGCATAACATAGGTTGTCGAAAATACGTAAATGTGTAACAAATGAAACTTGGTTGTATAATAGTTGAAAGGGTGATTTATCTGACAAAATGGGGGAAGGTAAGCGGTTAATGAGGTAAATCACGGTTAAAACACAATCTCCCAAAAAACGAATAGGTAAATTAGACTGATAAAGAAGAGATCGCGGAATTGTGAGGATAGGATGATATTTGTGCCCAACCACCCCTTTTTGTTGGGGGTATAGACACATGTACGTTGGCATCGTGATCAAGAAAAATTGACGCATGGAAAGAAATTTCATACCATTATCTTTCTGACGGCCTTAACACAGATGTGGAATTGTATATATACAAATGTGATGAAAGATTGTAGTAGACGTTGAGTATCTTATTTGTGTTGCATAGAAAAAACCCAAGTGCATCTAGTGAAATCATCGATGATGGTTAACAAAAATCATGCATTTGAATAAGTAGGTGATTTATGAGGATCCCAAATATCGCAATGTAACAAATCAAATGGACGTTGTGTATTTATTGCACTGGAAGTAAAAGGTAGTCTTGCTTATTTAGCAATGGGACAAATATTGCAGTTATTATGAGTAGACATATTGAAAGAAAATAATAAAGATGTCAATTTTAAACGGGATGAAGACGAACGACCAAAACTCATATGCCAGAGACCTGTGTTTCCGGAAAGATGAAAAGAGTCGGGCAATGTTTTGGAAGGTTTCTTATAGTAGAGACCACCTTGTTGTTCACTCGAGCCAATCATCCTCTCCGTAGCCAGATCTTGCATGATACAACCATTGGGAAATAAGAATATACAACACTTAAGAGCTTTAGCGAGTTATTTGCTGAAATAAAATTTAAATAAAAAGAAAGAACACATAAAGCATGCTCTAATTTAATATTCCTATTAAATTGGATGGTCTCTTTGGATGTGATTGGGGTTGTTGATCCTGTAGAAAGGTTTACCAAAGAAACTGGTGATGAAGTTGAATTAAAAAATAATTTTAGATTTGAAACAATATGGTCAGTTACCTCACTATCCAAAATCCATGGTTTTGTGAAAACAAAATTTACTAAAGTATTAAAGTTAATGAGAAAACCTACTGCAGTTGTATAAACATCATTGTGACCCAAATTAATCATTGAAACTGCTTTGGAAATTTCTTGGAGTTTTTCTGCCTAAAAAGAGTTTATGTGAGTTGATTTTAGATTGGCACATTTTAGAGATTACTCTTTTGTTTATGATTTTTGAGATTAACAATTTAAGGTGAGAACTCAAAGAAGATCTCCATTGGACACAAACTTAACCAAGTGTTAAGTAAGTGTGAAGGTTCACTTCTAGAGGACAAAGAAAAAAAACACAATATGGTGATTATAATGATGAAGGTAAATATCGAAAATGGAAAAAGCATAAGATGAAGAATGACAAGTGATAACCAAAATTAAAAGACAAACATGATATCATAAAGAGAAATGGAATGGATGACACAAAAAGGAAGATAAAGAGGAAGAGATGAAGAAAGCTTATAGAAGAAGGGAGGTCACACCACTTGGAGAAGGAGGCCCTCCAAGATGAGTGATGAAAGAGACGCCACTTGAAGTGCTCACATACTTAAGATAAGACCCACTATGAGAACTCTCAAGTCTTAGAAAAACATTTCTGCGAAGTTTCTTTACTATATTTTCAAATTCAATGTGTCATTACATGGGGAAATACACCCTTTATATAGGGAGGAGTGTCTTGGAGAGCAAGAAGAGGGGAGGGTAGAAAAGAAATGAAGAGACTAAGGTCAATGTCACCTCCTAGACCTAGTTTCTAGAAGCTAGGGTTTCCCTTCCTCAACCTAGGTGCTCATGAAGAGAAAATGGGTTTCACACAAGCCCAAGTTGCTAAGCATACTCCTATTTATGCTATGTAAACCTACTCTAGCTTATTCTTCTATTTGGACCTCCCAAAGTGAGCCCAATTTATTTACATAACTTCTCATGTGGAAAGACAAGAAGGAAGAACTTATGATATTATGGTTTATATTTGGTTCTTCTTTTGTTGATGCTCTCTCAAGGCTTGGTGGGGTTTGATCTTTCAAATCTTCCCAAACCTGGTGTGCTAATTTTGTGTGTATGATGCCTTTGGCCAAATCCGCTTCAACATAATGTGTTAATCATGAAAGAATCATGTTATTGCATTGATTCCATATAGCGTATTTTGTTAGTTGTTTGGTCTCTTAAGGTGCATTGGTTGCCATCAATGAATCCTATTTTGTTCTTGGCTATAAGGGATGAGTTATTGATTCGTTCCACGTTGGATAGTTTGAGCCATTCAATTTTTCTGGAACAAATAGATGTTCGAATTTATCTGAATGATGTACCTAGTATAGATTTGATGTATCCATAACTGTGTCTTTAGAGTTTTCTACCAACATGGCTATCGAGAAAAAAAAAAGTGAAACAAAATTTTGTAAAATAGCCGATACTCTAATATCATATCAAACATTATAAAAAATATTTTTTATATTCATTCTATACGTGGCTATTGTTTATATACAATTAGATTATATAACTTTTATTGCTAGTAGCATACTTGATTGTCCAATTTTTTAAACATAAACAATTTTATTTTGCTATCATTTAATTGGTAAGAAAATATTAATATATATAATCTAATTATTTACTAAATATTAGTAAGTGATAACAATACCCATTATTTAGTTAAAGGTGCAACAACAAGTTTTAACAATTGTCATGTCCTTTTTTTTTAATTAATGTATACACTTTTGGAGGCATTATTATATTCTCTCATCACTTTACTTTTATTTTATTAGCAACATGCTGATCTTCACGTGTTGTGCATATAGATTTGTGCTGATATATGAAAGACAAATCTTTCTCTCTTTCTCTTTAAAAAGACATGCAATGGGTCACACATGGGGATGGTGAAAGATCATGTGATCAAAATTTACTCTCTACACTGTACTGGAAGCTAAGGAAGGTGGTGATATTAATTTGGAATAGAATCTTCTCATTATTTAATATTTATTTGGACCCTTTTTCTATTGATGCAGGGTGTTGTAGAGGCTTCCTATAGACTTTGACCACCAAACATAACAAATGAAGAGATGTGTTTATCATCATGAACAGAGATGTATTGCATGATACTTTCCACATAATTTTCAAGATTAAAGTTAATTAAGTACCCCAGATGGAGAAAGAAAGCGATAGATCATTAAAAAGAGTGATCAATGTGACCCCTCCAACAATGGAATCCATAGCTACAAGGTCTTGCATGAGATTATTTTGCTTTTTTGGCTACCCAACTTTAACAGATTTGTATTCATCTTCCATAAATTATTAAGTGAATTTAAATCATATGTTACAAATCAATTCGTAGATGTGTGTTCCAAATTTCAGTCTATGTTAGAGGTTACAAAATTTTAAATTATTAAATAAAAATTAAAAAAAAAAGTTTTTAAAATGATTTTCTAATAGTGAATTATGTTTTACTTTTAAAAGATTTTTTTTTAAATAAATTAAAAGAAGAAACTATTTATACATTACCTTTAATTTTGATTTTGATTTTTTTAGATGATATGAAATGCATTGGAAAAAATAGAATTTAAGATTATTATTTTTCTTAAAATGAAAAATTATATATATATATATATATATTTTACCGGTAAGGCCGACCGACATCATGACATGTCTCGGTCTCCTTGTCTAATATGACTGAGACACACGCTGACGTGTCTCAGTCTATCTGACCGGGCTGGTCGACACACCACACGGTCAGATCGACCAACACGTATAACCATTAACGCTCAAACCAAGGTTAGTGAAGCTAAACTATCATTAAGAATTAGGTAATGTAAGCCTAAGTGTGATCCATTCCACTAATCAGACCCAATGAGGTAAGCCCATTAAAATAATATAAATAGCACACATTCCAAGGAACATGATACGTCATTTATTATTGTACACCTACCCGTGTGTCAATCACCCACTTTACTGACTTGAGCGTCGAAGTGCATTTTGCAGGTACCTCTTCATTTGGCATTCACCCGAGACTGAGAGATGTAGGAGAAGCACAGAGACCAGAATGATCCCAGTGAAATCCTAACAACCTGCCCGATTGAAGAAGGAAGACAAAAATTTCAATAGTTCTCTATGTCTCATCATCATCTTAGCAGGAATATATATATAGATATGATATTCCTATATCATCTCATAGTGCAGGAATATATATATAGATATGATATTCCTATATCATCTCATAGTTTTTTTATCAACCCTTAGGAGAGAAGGTTCACTTATATAATTATGTAGTATATTAGTAAATTATTCCATCATTGAGGTTCAGAAGGAAGTAATTATTTTATCATCTAAAGGTCACGGGCATGCTTTGGATTGTACAAAAATGAATAAAGGTCAGAATGTTCCAGCCTTGTAAGTTGTAACCATGGACTAATTAATTAAGCATTTCAGCATTTATGTTTTTATAACCATTGAACTTTCATTTCTCACTTTTTTATTTGCAATGAGGAGAACACTTCTCAAAGATTAATATATATGTTGATCCAATGATCCTTCATCACTATCACAATCCCACAATCATACCCTAATCCCTAAAAAAACCCTCATAAACAATAAAAAGCATTCAACAGAAAAGTAAAGGAAAGGGTTCACCTGTAATGATGAGATTCAAAAGAAAATGCAAATTCCACCCACATTATTTTTGAGCCATGATCAACTTTTTCAAACAAACTTGTTGTCTTATATTTAAAATAAAATCATAATTTAGATCATAAAAAAAGTGTTATGCCCATCAATCTATTCCTTTACAATTATACATATATATAGTATTTATATAGTAACATATACTTCAGAAAATCTGAATTCAATATTAAATTCAGTATCAGTCCATTGGTATTTATCATCAATCATACAAAAAAAATTATTATAATATTATAAAAAAATAATTAAATATTAATTAGATTTAGTAAAAAAATAATCAGTTACTATATTAATTAAAATATATATTATTTTAGAAATTAAAAAATTATTAATATCTAAAGTAATTTATATTATTAATAAAAAAATTATAAAATATTTTTAAATTGGTTATTAAGATTTTAATTATTAATATTTTAAATTTTAAATTTTAAATTAATTTTTAAAAAACTGATGATTAATAGCTAAAATTTTGATAGAGAATTGTTAGATATTAATTAAAAATTATTTTATAAATTTTTATTAATAATAAAAATTACTTTAAATATTAATAATTTTTTTATTTTATTAATTTTGTTAATATAATAATTAATTATTTTATTTTTTAAAATTAATTTATATTTAATAAAAAAATTTAGAGTGTAAACTCACTTTCTACAAGTTGAGATGGACTTCCAAAATATAAATATAAATGTTTCATGAAGATATATGAAAATGTAGGAGTACTAAGGAAAAAAATATGAAAAAAATGATCTTATATGATTGAAATTCCATATGGCAAACAAGGGTCAAAGGAGAAGTTATTATATCACTGTTGCACAGGCCAAATTATGAAGACTAATCTTGATATTGGAAAGATAATAATGTGGACTTTATCTTTGTTCTATTTTCCTGCCAAAGACAGGGTAGAGAGGAGAACAATATCTGACATTGATAATATAGTGGGCCAAACCACATGCACAAAAGTTTTAATTTTCTCAATTTATTTTGGAGAAAACACAGCCATATATATAATAAAAAAAAACATGTCTTTTTGCAGGATAAAACAAATCTGAAACACTGTCTTTCAGTTTGATTATTTCTATGAATTTTAGAGATCTCTGCATACGTAAATAAATATGAAATTGAATGGTTTTTGCAGTGATGATGGAAGGGTGCTTTATATAGGCAATTAGCGAAGAACATAAAAGCATTGAGTAGGGACAAAATGGTGATTACATCCATTAAAGCTATCTATAGAAAAGAAGAAAAAACAAACAAAAAGGTAGCTCCTTTCAAGAGGCATCAACCCACCAACACTGCTGCCAAGAGAAGAATCAATACTAATTAATACCTCTTGTTGGATCTTATTATAGAAATTTCTACAAAAATAATCGATTCCACTCACATGCTCATATTCCTATTAAAATTAGTAGCATTCTGTACTCATACAAAATGTTTCCTAACATCCAAACAATCAAAATCAGACCCAAATAACATTTAAAGAGAAAAAAATATATAAATTTATGATGTCATTGGAAAGAAATAAATATAAATGATATATTTATTAGGTGAAAAGTAATGGATATTAATAAAAAAAATGATGATATAAAGTAGAATAATTTTAAAATTATATTAATCTAATACTTTCTTAACTGATATTTCTTACATTTCTTAACTGATATTTTTTTAATATGTAGTTATCAAAGTAATATTTTAATATATAAAAATCCCTTTGATTTTGATTTTTTTATTTTACTTTTAATAAAGAAGTTCCCAAAATACTTCTAATTTATATCCAAACAAATTCACTTTTTAAAAAAAAAATAAAATTAGTTTGTTCTAAAGTTTTCGAACATCATGCGAACAAGATAAAAATTAAAAAATTATTCTTGATTAAACTTCTGTATCGCTTATTTATTTTCATATTTTATTTCTTATGTTAGAAATGTAAGTAGGAATGATTAGTCTTACATTAATTATTAGCTAAAAAAATTGCATGAAGGATGTATATACACACAAAATGTGATTTCATTGGTTTTTTCTTATCATAAAAAAAAATTAATAAATATGAGGTATTTCAGGGATATATAACCCGTATATATAAGACCTACCTTACGTTCAAAATACAAATGCTTATGCTCAAGAAATAGAGTTCCTAGAAAAATTAGTTGTGCTCACACAAACCATTGGCTCAAGTCACCATCACCAATCTGAGAATGAAAAACATACGCCTCGCGCTTTGGACACAATCCCAAACCAAACATTCATCTGCGACAGAGCAAAGATTTCAATGAAATCAATCCTTCCACTTCTGAAAACCCTCTTATTCCTGTGTTTCAACAATTCTCCTATCACTGCTATCCACACCCCCCATACCTAGTTTACACTTTCTGTGACCTTGCTCATCCTAAAGCTTAAGAAATGATTTTTTGGCTCCCTATGATCCGTCGAAGTCATCCCCACCCACTCATAGCCCTTAGACCACACAAGTCAGGCAATTGTACACGTACAAAAGAGGTGAGACATAGCTTCCTCCTCCTCCCTGCACAGACTGCAAATATTGGTGGTCAATCTTATCCCCTCCTTACCAAATTTTCTTTAGACACTATTTTGTCTTCCAAAACCCTCCACGTCGTGAAATGTGTAGATGGTTATGCCTTTAACCTCCAGAAACCCACATACAGAACCCTCTCCACCCCCTAAGAGTCATCCTGAGAATTTTGTATGCAGATTTAACCGTGAACACAACTGTCTCTCTATCTTTCCACACCCAAGAGTCTTACTTATCAACCCTTACCCTTTGATCCCCCAGAATTTGCATTAGCTAATGTTTTGATTTGTTCCCATTCAAACAAGTTTCTTCTCCACTCGACTGTCCACCCTGAGTTTTCTGATCTCTCCCTTGCCTGCCATATAAAAAAGTCATTGTTCGAACAGGTGGAATGAAGTCTCGAAAATAATTCCTGTAAGGTTGTACTGCCCACCTATCTATCTTCCCAAAACTTGATCTCCCTCCCATTTCCTACCTCCCAAGAAAAGTTAGCCTCAAACATGTCTTTCCATTTGTCAAGAGACCAAACCTCCTTCAAATCCCTCCAACAAAGAGAATCTGAGCATCTATTTCTTTGACTCCGTAGATCCCTCCAACCTCCATATTTTGAATCCACCACCTTTTTCCACAAATGCATAATTCTCTTATTCTGGATATCTTTTGGAATTTAAAAAATTCAACTTATTTTTTTTATTAACTTTGATCCTTAATTGAGCAACAATATATCATGTAACTTGTGTAGTGTAGTGGGTTCTATTTAGGGAAATAAAACTTGTTGGTGTCATGTATGTCTTTCACAAAAGAAAGCCTAATTTCAGATTTTACAATGGAAAAAGTGAAGTGAGACTAATATTTTTCTTTCCTCCCTTTTGAAAAATGATCATGTGTTTTTGTTTCATAAAGTTCCATGATTATAGATTTGCAATATGAGAGAGAAAGGTGAGAGGGTGGCTTTAAATTATATTAGTGAAAGAAGAGGAGTGTAAGAGTGAAGTGGGAATTGCACACACTCTTGTTTGAGTGCAATGGCTTTCACAGTAGAGAGGTTTGAGGAGAACATGGTGTTCTCTTTTGAGACTCAGAAGTCAGTGCCAGCACCTTTCCTCACAAAGACATATCAGCTAGTTGAAGATCCTCTCACTGACCACATTGTTTCATGGGGTGAAGATGACACTACATTTGTTGTGTGGAGACCCCCTGAGTTTTCCAGAGATCTTCTTCCCAATTACTTCAAACACAACAACTTCTCAAGCTTTGTTAGGCAACTCAACACCTATGTAAGCATCCTTATCTTTTCTTCATGCTTCTTTACCCTCACCACTACTCATCTTTGCTTCATTTCACTTCATTCAAGATTAAGATCTTTCCTTGGAAACTGGTTAACCAAACACTTTTACTACTCAACTTAAACATGATTGAGATCTAATTTTCATTGTTTTGAACCATAAGCCAAATTTATAGTGTGTATTTGGTGCTGAAAAGATACTTTTACAAACCTCCAAACATGAAAAACATAAGAAAAGTTTTCGAAACAGAAAAATGTTGGTCAAACTTGATTCTATAGTAGAAGTAATCAGTGATGCAACTTTTTTCTTAGGATCAAGTTTCACTAAAAAACTTGCTTCAAAGACAAAACTTTCCAAATATAGATCACTTCCTTTCAAATCAAGTTTACAAAATCTCACCCTAACATACATTATGATTAGCAAGAAATATTGCTACTCTAGCTTCATGGTTAACTATGAGTATTGAATCTTTCTTCATTTCTGCAGGGTTTCAAGAAGGTAGTTGCTGATAGGTGGGAGTTTGCGAATGAGTACTTCAAAAAAGGAGCTAAGCACCTTTTGTGTGAAATACACAGAAGGAAAACACCTCAGCTACATCACCAACTCTACCATGACCAACCACCATCCCAGATTCTTCAACAAGATGAAAGTCTCTGCTGGCTTGACACTCCACTTTCATCTCCAAAATCAAGCACAGACATTCTAACAGCCCTTTCCGAAGACAACCAAAGACTAAGGAGAAAGAACTTCATGCTCTTGTCAGAACTTAGTCACATGAAGAGTTTGTACAATGACATAATATATTTCATCCAAAACCATGTAAAAGCACCACCCTTTGAACAAAGAACCAGCAGTGCCATTCAAAAGCTGGTGGAGTTTGACTCTTTGAATGAGCCTATAAATAACATAAGTCTCAGAACTTCAAAAAGTAGTTTTGTGGATAAATCCTTCTTCACATCTACTGAAGAATCAGACAGTTCTGTGAAGCTCTTTGGGGTCCTTCTAAGTGGCAGAAAGAGATTGCACCCAGATAACATCAATTGATGATTTGTCCCAGGGTTCATGGTTAGCTTTTATTGGATATCCATGATGTCTTTTTTATATATATATTGTAGGCTCTAATCATGTATAGCACTGTTTAATTTACAATGTTACATTTTGGTAGCCATCAGAATTTTCAATTATATGATATAATGAAATAGCATGGGTTTTTTTTCCTATACTTGAAGTCGGAATAACAGATAATAATATCAGTTTCACTAAAAAATTTATTAAATAGAATTCAAGAGAAACAACACTAATTAATTACTATTATTAAATTAAATATTATTTTAAAAATTAAAAAATCATTGACATCAAAAATATTTTTTATTATTAATAAATATTTTAAATTAATTTGTAAATTGGTATCTAATTAGTTACTAATATTTTACTTATCAACTACTTTAAATTCTAAAATTGATAACTAAAATCTTAATAAATTAATTTGATATCAATTACCTAATTAAATACTAATTTAAAAATTAATTTACCTAATTATCAATTACCTAACTAATTTAATTATGCATTCAATGAATTAAAAAATAATCTTAACATATGGTATTACAATATATATTATAAAAATTCAATTTTATATCATATATGTATATATATAATTTTAAATTGCATAAATATTTATGCTATAAGTACATATCATCACAAATTCTTACTTATATTTAATTATTTTAATTTTATGCTTTTATTATTTTTTAAATAAAATTTTTCGTGTTAGTCATCATATTTTATTATTTTTTTAAAATTATAAAATTTGTCTAAATATAAATAAATATTTTTTTCTTAAAGTGTGGCAAACGAACCTTCTCAAAGCATACTTCATTTTAAATATGATATCTCCACATCTTAAAACTTGTTTTTCGTATATGAAACTCATTTTAGTTAGACTTTCGTATGACTCATTGATACTTAAAGCTGAGGTTATAGCATTATCACGGTAAATTTCGTTTATATGTCACTATATAATATTAGTTTTTCTGAAGCAAAGAACTTTAAAAACTAATCATTTTAAGATTTAATTTAAGTTATTAAAATTAATCTTCTTATGTTATTTTATTTTAGATCTACTTAAAGAGGGAGAGAGAGAGACTAAAGTAATCAAAATTATGAATTTTAGAAACTTAAAGAAATCTTTAAAAATAAAAAAGTTATGAGTTTTTATTATTTTTAAAAGCTAATATAAAATTATAATTTTAAAGACTAAATTATGACTTAAGCATTAAACATAGTAAATACAAAATGAGGAATATTGAAGGTGCTGGATCTGATTGAACAATCATTTCATTTGTTTAGTTTGATGGATGGGTTGATTATACACGGAATCTTATGCGTACATTTTTTTCTTTCGGTTTGCTCTAAAAAGAAGGGGAAAAAAAGGCAAAAAAATGGGGAGTGAAATAAAGAGTGTTTTTGGAACAAAAGAACTCATCGGGATTGTAATATAAATTTGTCATGGGTTTCTCTGCCATTATTCCTCCTGTCACCAATTTCATATAGCTTTTGTTCCGTTCGGTTGACCTGAGACGTCTTCGTGCGCGACCTCAACCGTCAGTTAGGGACTCCTTCCCACTGGTTACCTGTGGATTCCTGCAAAGAAGGACAAAAGGGCGCCCTAGCGGCCGTTTGCACTCCGACGCTCAAGTCA
>Ga0123342_1008377_pt1 | contig 13043 bp, 10 predicted proteins | sample Turbeawhitnodule_FD_89960 | JGI IMG/M metagenome (GOLD analysis project Ga0123342, IMG submission 89960) | Root nodule microbial communities of legume samples collected from Mexico - Turtle bean Mexico white nodule | ecosystem: Host-associated > Plants > Roots > Nodule | place: Mexico: Nepantla...
AAATAGTAAATATTTTTAATTTATCACACAACTCATTTTTAACCCAATTTATTTAAAATTATTGTAAAAAAATTAATTTTAATTCTTCAACTTTATATACCATTTTCTTAAATAAAATAAAATTTTGATATTATAATTAAAATAAAAATTTTAACTATATTTTTTTATTTCATAAAATATTAATTGTCATTTCTTTTAAAAAAAATCAACTGAACTTGCCAACCGAATTGACAATTTCAATGAAGTGAAATTGCCAATCCAGTATCCAATTTTATTTAAACTGAAGTTGTCAACCAAGTTAGAAACTTTAATTAAAAAATAAAAAGTAGATAGATTAACAAATTTAATTGATGTTGTCTACACCATTGGCAACTTTGATCAAGAATTGCTCATTTCTGTAATTTTTTCTGTTTTTGCCCATTTACGTAAATATGAAAAAAAAATGCACCATTTTGGTGAAAAACCCCAAAAACAAGCTAGTTATAATTTTCATGTTTAATAAATTTGTCTTTTTGCATATAAAAAAAAATGTACAATGTGCAACCGACATCAAGGTGTTCGGCTAAAAAACAGAAATGGATAGAAAGTAAATGAAAAAAATGAGAAATAAGTTAAAAGTTGTTGGCAAGTTGTATTGGTTTTAAGAGAAAAGGACAGTAATGAAAATGAGATATATTTATTTATCGAAAAACAATTATAGTCTATCTTCAAAACTTAATCCTGTTTATGAAATTTACTAGACAATAATTTTCACATCATTCATACAGAGGAGACTAGCGATGTCCATCTTAACTGGGATCTTCTACGTGCAGGAACTTGTATGTCTATAACATTGTCACATAATGATCACCAACAAAACAATTACTTTACGTATTAAATTCAACTTGAATAATTCATAAATCTTAAATTTCGGTTAAGGCTATCCAAATACTCATTTTTTTAATCAACAAAAATAAATTAATAAGAAGCACAAAATGTTATTTTAACCCATTTAATCAGCCCATTTTCAAAAGATAGGTACAGACCAATGTACATCCTTCAAAATTCGTTGTATTTCTAGTTGCATCATATTGATTTCTTACACACCAGTAGTTGAGTACAAAATTCCATACATATTAGACAATACAATTGCAGCCATATGTACTTTATCGTACTGAATCCATAAGGTTGGTTAGTGCTTAAAACCAAATGCCCACTTAAGGTGATAAACACTTGAAATCCTTAAAGAAACACCCACTGTCCACATAACGTTATTTAAAGTGCAAAATACTTAACTATTTTTCTTTTTTATATTTATATTTTTTATCTGCAAAAGAATAAATAAAATAAAATGAGACACTTTAGGGGTGTCTCAACCTTTATACAGACACTTCAGAAGTGTCTCAATCCTTATATAGAAAGTGTCTCAACCCTTATACAAACACTTCAAGAAATCCTTATACAGAAAGTGATCAAACTTTTATACAGACACTTCAAGAGTGTCACAACTCTTATACAGAGAGTGGCCAAAATCAACTTACTCAACACCTGACCTACAGACAATCTTTAAACTCTACAAACCACCAAACAAATCTTCAAGATTGAAAAGGAAAGGTAGATCACATCAAAAGAAATCATCATCTATCTTATCAAGGTCTTTATAATCAATCTTTAGTTAAAAGAGGACAAAACACAATACAAACAAAAGTACCTCTAATACAAGCAAAAGCTCACTAACACGTTTACAATCAAATTCCTCACCCACAAACAAAACCCATTGAAACCCACTCAAAATTGAACCCGCTTTCTTTAAACCTGAAATTTTTTACATGCCTACTAACTTGCCCGAGAACCGCAATATTTATTCATAGTCTCAGCAACTATATACCACAAGAACCTGCATAAAAATCCAACAATTCTGGACATACAAAAAATTAACAATGAGCACAACATCATTTTTTCAAATACTTAATACAACACATGGGATCCAAGCACCAATCTGAGTATGAGAAGTCTTTCAATCTTTCCTTAGCCGTAATCCAAGACAAGATTTCCTTTGAGGCATAGTGAAAACCTACCCTCTCATTCTTAAAGATACAATTATTTCTATGATTTCATATTTCACCTACAACTACCCAAATCCCCCAGCATCTTAAGGCATGCTATATATAGTTTAAGAGACATACACTTAAACATATTTAACTAACTTTAGACCATATTCTTTAAGTGTTCTAACTAATCATTTAAGTAAGAGTAGCTTACATTACATGTGTTGTTGAATGGTATTTTTTGTATTTTAGGTTTTAGTTTTAAGTCAAAATCAATTAAATTAAATTTTTTTGTGTGTAAGATTGACATACATTTAGATATTTTTTTATTCTTATTTAATACTCATTCATGTCAGTCACTTCATTATCTCACGTAGACATGTATTTTTTTTATTTTTTTAGGTGGGTAGGATTATGAAGGAAGTCATGTTTCATAACAATTTACACATTATAGCATCAAGAAGGAACATTCCCGAAATACTTTCATTTTTTATTTTTATTTTTTATTGATAAAAAAATATGTATTATTCTACGTCAAATATTACATTCAACGTAAATATGCAATTTTATTTTTTTACGTGAGATATTTTGTTCGATGCAAATTTTCACATCGGACTCTTACATCACATAATTAAATCTAAGTATTTGACATAAAAAAAACTCTTTTATACTAATTAATGTTAATATTGTTAGTGTTTCTTGTCTTGTCAAGTACTCGTAACAGGCCATACACTAATAAATCATAAAGTAAATTAAGGAAAACTTATTTTTGAAGGCATGCACGTGGTCGTTTCAAGGTGTTGGGGCACTTATAATTTGAATCCTGATAGCTTCACACTCCCATTTATCAATAAAATACAACTTACAACTTTATAAATTATTATTTTATTATAATATTCTATTTATATTTATTATTATTATTATTATTATTATTATAATAGAATATTTATTGTAAAAAGAAATAGTCAAGTGGATGTAGATAAAAAAAATAGTGTCAAACAAAATATTTCCTTATAATTTTGGGCAATACATCCAATATTTTCAATATTTTGAACCTACATCCTACATAATTTTAAATTTCAAAAAATACTCTTTATTTTTGAAAATAAAAATTAAAAATTAAAAATAATACATTCTGAAAAATTATATTCAGAAAAATTTATTGTGTTTTAAAATTAAAAATCTGAAAACAAAAGTCAAAATTTCATTTCAGATAAAAAAATTCGCAATACAAAAAATTTATTTTAAAAAAAAATCAGAAAAAGGGAGTCCAGAATATATTTTTATATATACCTCCATTTAACTAAGGACATTTTCGTCTTTTTATAGTAAAATTGGGTGCAGTTATATGATCATGAAGTAATTGCCATAATTTTGATGCACACTCTCAGCATTTTTCTTAGTTGCAGCCCGCTTTTATATCGTCAACATTTTCTCTTAACAAAGCTTGGGCCCATTTCGCTAAACCAGAACTTCTACTATTCGCAATCGTATTTTTACATACACTCACCAGTTTTTTTAATTTGGACCCATTCGTCGGCTCAACATTTTGTACTTCACTCGTGTTTTTTACACACAACCACAAGTTTTTTAATCTGGACCCATTTGTTGGCCCAATATTTCTACTACACGTCACTCGTTTCTTATATACACATAAGTCTTTTTTGATCTACTCGTTTGGTTCAATGTTTTGGATATTTCCACCTGTTTTTTTCAAATAAAGTCACCAATAGTATTTTTTTAAATTAAAATTAAAATATATACTTTGGATCTACGTCCAAATAATTTTTAGATATTTTTGAATAATTTTTAAATAATATATACGGTTATAATTAAAATATTAAATTAATGGTAATTATCCATAAATTTATAATCTCATAATTTAATAACATTTATTTTTCATAATTACTAAAAAAATTATAACAATATACAAAGTTATATTCACCAACAATTTCAATCATTTTTTTAACATTACAAAGTACACATATTCAATACATCACAAAAAAAAGTTAACATATAAAAAAACCACAATATTTTAAAGTTTTGCATTATCATAACATTTTCTTGTACTTCCTCCGCTTGATTTTCTTATGTTATTTGGTGATATAGCACTATTTTCAACATTTGATGTTTGAAGTAAATAAATAGTTATAAACTATTCACTTTTAATATTTATTATAATAAATCAAGACAATATATAAGAAATTTAAGATATGATGCAAAATAACTAAATTGGTATTATATATATGATATCTCACTTTCAACACGAGACGAAACAAGACAATGGAAGAATGCAAAAAAAGGAAAACTCTCTTGGGTTACTTTTTGTCTATTTATTATGTATTTGCAACAAGAAGTTTCGTTGTTTGTGAATATGGAGAGGCAAAGTGCAAACACTGAAAGGAAAATGAACTAATACCTCAGACCAAACACTGAAGGAAAATAAACTAATACTTTCATTGTTATGATCAGTTTTTCTTTTCTTCTAGAAATATCTTTTCCTGGTTTTGTAAAATAAAATAACCAAAATCGATGTTATTCACTACAATAAAACCATGAAATAGAAACTAATTTAAAAAAAATAATAATTAGTTGTAATAGTGACTAAATTAGAAACCATTTTAGAGACTGACAAATTTTTTGGTTTCTAAATTAGTTTCTATTATTATTAAATGATTTCTAAATTGGTATCTAATTAGCAACCAAAGTTTTAACTATCGATCACAACAAGAAAATCATGAAATAAAAACCAATCTTAGAGACAAAAAATAATTAGTTGCTATAGTGACTAAATTAGAGACCATTTTTGGTTTCTAAATTAGTTTCTATTATTGTTAAATGGTTTCTAAATTGGTATCTAATTAACAACTAAGGTTTTTGCTACCAAATTTAGAATCTAAATGATTGGTAGTTAAAACTTTGGTAGCTAATTAGATACCAATTTAGAAACTATTTCACAATAATAGAAACTAATTTAGAAACCATTTTTTTATTAGTTTCTAAAATGGTCTCTAATTTAGTTATTATTACAACTAATTAGTTTGGTCTCTAAATATTGGTTTCTATTGGATGATTTTCTTGTAGTGAATTATTTATATTCTAAATTTGGCCGAATGTGAAGGTGGTTGAGTGTGAATATGGCTAGTTAATCTCTAATTCCTTGGAAGTTACTGGATTTGGGGCACATGGGGGAAGAGTGTCTTTCCTTTAGGGTTTCTGCACCCACCAGAGGTTATAATAACTGCTTGATCCAAAAATGTTATGTTTGAGTGAAAAAGGAAAACAAAGCATATAAAAAGGATTGCAACAATTTTGCTTGAGCCACAATATTTAGTGAGTGAAAATGCACCCGTGCCATGCTGCTCCAATTTTTCTCCAGCCAGAACAATCTAGTGTGAGCGAAAATGAACCCCTGCATTGTTGTTGTAATTACTCCAACCACAAAATTTAGTGTGAGCAAAAATGCAATCGTGCACTGCTGCTCCAATTTTGCTTCAGCCACAAACATTTCCTGTGAGTGAAATTGCACCCTACACTATTACTCCAATTTTCCAGCCACAAACATTTTATGTGAGTGAAAAGATAGAACTCATTATACAGGAACACTGGACAAGTTTCTTTCGAGCAAAAAATCGTAGTGCAAGCGAAAAAGCATTAATGATTAAATACAAGTAATGTTGGAATTTGGATGGAGTGAAAATATACCACAATTGTTAAAAAATAAGTAAGAAAAATGTACACACGTCATTCACAAACTCCATCCTCAATAGATTGTCATGGTTTTTGTCAATGACATGTGATTCATTAATAACCTTCAAACTTTTTGCATTCATCAATATTTACTCGGGGTTTTCTTTTAAACCTGCAAAGAAATAAGAAAGATGAATTAAAAAGATCTTAATGTATAACAAATTTAGTGAACAATACATTGGAACAACTTATAGTATAAATAACTTAATGACCTGAGATGCACTTCAGTGGTGTGAACTATTAAAATTATTGTCCAATGATGTCAAAAGCGAAACAAACCCAATAGAATGACTGCTTGAAACCTAACAATGAATACAATAAAATGAGTTATTATTACATGAAGGATTATACATCATTTGAAACAGTGAACTTCTTGAACAACATATATAGGTTTAACGTACCCCATAAACTGTATTACATATCCCATTGAATGTATTTAGGTTGACTTCAATTTCAGCCATGACCCTCGAACACAGAAGTTATGAACTGGAAGGCTCATATGTAACTTATAGCAAGTACAAGTAACTTCAATTTAAAAGACTTTGGTGAACAGTTAATGATTTATTGATACTTATGGTATAAAGAAGAATTGTTCTAAGAAATGGAAATGAAATCGAAGGTCAAATAATTTATGCATTTCACTAACTATAGTTGGATGAATGGAAACTTGGCATGTAGCAAAAGATTTTTTTCGTTTTCCACCCTTTTCAGAGCATGATTTCTTTCCTGTTGAGTGTGGTCTTCCCTTTCGTTTCATAATGATAGGGCTACACATTTCAACGATGGGGAAATTCAAATTCGTACGAGTAGGTGACATTGGTTGTCCATCTACAACAGGCACGAGTGGATGACCAACATTGTTGTTTGTTCTAGTATTATGGTGTGTTGGTTGATCGTGTTTCAAGACAAAAACATCAAGATGTTTGTGCAAAAGTTCTGTTGTATAACGCTTTCAACTATTTTATAGAACTGCTTGCACAACCCATCATATCGTTTAACTTGTGGATATTTGTCCTTACTCCCATATGAAGCTCTTATGTATATGTGTGCTTATGGCAGACATTTTTACTCCACCTAGTCAAAATATACTTCGTTGGCTATTTTATGACTCTTTCTTGTACAAGGACAACCAAACAATGGCAACACAAGATCCCCCTAAATTCAAATAACAAACATGTTCAACAAACATCATGGTTTTTGCGGTCAAATAACACTACACAATGAGTGGGTATGTCCGACCATCCCGAAATGACTCTTCCATAACATTGAACCGATAGGTATGTTCGTTAACAAATAAATTATTAACAACACAATTCATTTTCCCATTAAACTCAGCTTGGACTTCGTTCAATTTTGCACGAGTGTACTCTGCTTGAAATTATCTTTCAATGCTAGATTGAGAGCTACAAGGAATAACTGTATTTAGAGAAACAAAGTTCGTTTCGCATTGCATTCTTCCTTATGTTGCAGTATCATATTGGTTCACAAACTATTGGAGACATGTCATCAAATTAATATACCTATCAAAAAATGCATTCATGCTCACTCCTCTGTGTTGTGGACATACCTGCCAAAAAAAAAACCTTTAAAGTAACTAGGAAATTTATCAAATAAAGTGTTCAACCAATCATTGCTGCTTAAATAATATTGACTTATGAAATTACCCCATGAGGACATACAAAATCAATATTTGACAACTCATATACTATTGTTTTCTTCCACCGTGGCCTTGGATCCCACAAAACTAATTAGAATATTATTTAATTGGACATCTCTCCAGTTGTAACATGGTAGTCGCCATGTCACATGGTTGTCCCTACATCAAGACTCATAAAAGATAGAATGGTTCAAAAACCTTCTTTAGGAGGCAAAATCTGACGTTATACATGAAATTTTGTGTGAACAAAAAAGTTGACACTTTTTACATAAAAGTTAATTTGTTGTACCTGTGACTAGTAGATTTAAAGTTGATAATTAAAACCTTGGTAACTAATTAAATATTAATTTAGAAACTATTTATTAATAATAGAAACTAATTTAGATACTGATAAATTTTTTTACTTTCTAAAATAGTATATAATTCAATCAATATAATAACTAATTATTTTTTATTTTTAAAATTAATTTTTATTTAATAATTTGTAATGTTAGAAGACTACTCGATTCTAAAAGTGCATTGTGATTGATCTTTGGAGGGTTATACTAATAACTTAGTGTTGTTGAGATTGGAGGGTTTGCTATGCCATATATAAATCCAATCAATTCGGGACTGGTTGAGACTATGTAACATCAAAACTTAAGTTAGGTTAGATGTGGTTTTATGATTTCTTTAAAAATCCTCCATTTTAGGTACTATTTGAAATTTCTTTATTTCCTTAGAAAATTTTCTATAAAATTTCAATCATTTTAAGAAAAATAATTAAACTCAATATGCAAATAAATGGTATTTTAAATTCATTTAAGAAGTCAAATCCATCAAAAAGTTCCGGCCAAACCCTCCATTAAATTGCAGAGCTGTCCAAAAAGCTAAGTATGGCCTCCACCAACAACTTACATGGAACAAGTGATGCCAAGCAGGAATTGCCTAACGCAAATACCAAAGTTTTAAATCGTTTTCATGAACAAAGACGCCGTGCAATAAAGTGGCCAACACTAACAACGAAGCAGAACAAGTGGTTGCATCATGCATGTTAAGTAACACCCAACTCTTTCACCACACCCACAACCCTAAATCCCCATCAATTACCATAAATTCATGAGGTGTCGTTAGAAGAAAAGGAAAAACTCTCTTCAAATAATTAAACATTAGTTTAAAAATGTAGTTATATTTATATCTTGAACTCAAATTTGAAACTTGTAATTAATACAAAAGCAACCCTATATCACAGTCTCCACGGGTCTATATAAACACCACAATGCATCATCACTTGTACACACCAGCTGCAAATTGTAGTGGCATCTTTACCTTTTGTCTCCGAACTAGTTCACTTGAGAGATATATAATATTTCTATTTCCAAATATGGCAAGCTTGAAGGTTGCATGCATGGTTGTGCTGTGCATGGGTGTGGTGGGTGCACCAATGATGGCGCAGGCCATTTCATGCGGCGATGTGACAAAGGACTTGGCACCGTGCCTGTCTTACCTGATGAATGGTGGAACGGCTTCAGATGCGTGCTGTGAAGGAGTTAGGAGCATTCTGGGTGCTGCTGGAACAACCTCTGAAAAACAAACCGTGTGTAACTGTCTTAAGGATGCTGCTAATAACTTTGGCATCAATGATAACTACGCTCAGGCACTCCCTGGTCTCTGCAATGTCAGCGTCCCTTACAAGATCAGCCGCTCCACCAACTGTGCAAAGTATGTTCTTATGCTTTTCTTGTTTGCTACAATAAATGGTTTGAACCTATAGTTTTAGAAGAAAGAACATTATGCTGTATGATTTTACAATTCCATACTTTATGTTGTATAATTTGACTTTTGATGATATTTATCAGTTCTGGTTTTTTTCTATTATACTATTTCTGATAACTTTTGTGTGTTAGGTGTGTTATCATAAAAATTATGGACGGAAACAGAGAGAATATTTCTAACTTGATGCCTTTGTTTTTGTTGTAATGGTGCAGCATCAGGTTCTAAAGGATTATTTAGCGTTTCTAATTTCTGGCACGGGATTTATACTGAGACATCATCAGTTTGACCCTTTTATTATCAGAATAAGAGAAAGTGAGTGTGTGTGACTGTATTGTATGGCTCCACTTATAACGAGCCTGTTATTGTATTAGTTTGTGTTTCATGAGATTTCATGAGACGTTTTAGTCTTTTCATTTCTTCGGTGTGATGGATGTTAATGCTTCAAAATTAATAACAGAGAAGGGTATTAGAGTGAATTTTTATAAATGGTTTATAACTTTTTACGTGTGTATAAAAATTAAATTCATATTTAATTATTTATGAATTTCATCTCTAGGATTTTTATTTATAATATATGTAAATAAAATTAATAATTCAAAATTAATATTTATTTTCACACCGAAATTTCTTCTCTCGGAAGAATTATAAATATTTATTGGGTAGCATTAAGACCCGTTAAAAACTGAGCCGAACCGATAGCAGCAAGAAACAATTTCTTGGGCTAGCATGGGAGCCCATATTATTAATTGGGCCTGTACTGGTTGGTATAACTTACCACTTAAATCTTTATTTCATAGTAAAAATAAATTTAGACAATGCAATACAATTCACAATTGTTAATTAGAGCAAATATAAATAAACGATAAAGTAAATTTTCTAACCAGATAGAATGATAATATTTGAACTGTGGTATGGATAAAAAATTAAGAGCAGGATCAATAATAAAATTAACATTTAATTGTAATTTGGGTTCTATATTCGTACTTTTATTTAATTTTTAGTTTATAATTTTTCTTAATTATAAATACAGTGATATTGGGAGAAATATTGTAAGAAAATATTTAAGAATCAAAATTATGAATAACTAAAAATTAAGGAATTAAAATTGTGGAAAATAAAATTTATAAGTTTGAATTTGAGATTTTTATTACAGATGATGAAGATGAAGGTGTTTTGTTCAAGATGACGTTCCAACGAAGAGTACGTAATCACGATGAAGAGCGAAAGGTTCTGATAAATCCTAATCACATACAAAAGGGTATAGCAGACAAAGCGTAAATGAAAAAGAAAAAAGTAGAGAGAAAAGAAAATGCAAATTTTTTTTATTTACTTTTTGTGTTACAAAATGCAAAGTACATCAATGTATGTATAAGAAAAAGACTAAGGTCTATAAGAAACCTAAAGAGAAGTTGAAAAAAAAACTAACAAAACTCAACAATTTAAAATAGAAAAATAAATATGTTACCAATTTTATAAAATATATAGAAAAAAATTACAATGCATTGACCACCATAAGAATTATTTTGTCTTTGCTATAATATAATATCAAATACTCCATGTGTTTGATGGTGACTCCAATTACAGCTGCAACTTAGGTATGCAGCAGCACCAACATTAATCTTATAAGGTTATGGCTGTCCAACTGTAAATATTTATTTAGTTTGATTACTGTGGTCGTTATTTATATGTAAAGCTTCAAAGTTTAACCTAGCTTAATCAGCAACAATGGAGACGATAAAAATATAAAATAAATAAAGACAATAAAATAAATAAATTTTTCATCTAATTTCTGCATAAGAAGACGTTAGTTCTAGTTTTGGTAAAGAATAATCCAGTTTACAAGTGCAAAACTCCCACAAATTTAATCCAAATGAGCCCAAATTTTCCGACTATAATCTATATATTTACATAAACCTAAAATTGTCTTCAAACTTAAACACGTATAATTTTGTCACTAATTTTTATCTAATCGTGTCTCTAAGTAAACTAAAATCACTCCTAAAACTCTAATAGCTAGTAAGAGTAGCAGAGGATAAATCAAATTTAGTTAATCAGTTATATTCTACTAGAGATAGGTTGACTCAATATGTTGATTAATTACAATTTTTTATAACTAGGTAGAGAATTATTTCAGTAAACTTTGTATATATGATCATTTATATTTGATCATCTTTTCTTCAATAATTTGTTGTCTTTTGAAACTTATTGTCTATCTGGCTTATGCCGTGATCTCAATTCTGTGAGTGATAGAGTAGAAAAGATTTTATTGCTGAGTGTTGATTTCAAAACTGCACCTAAATTTTCAACACTTCACAGCACCAAAAAATAAAAGTAATGGATGTTTAGATCCCAAAAATCCCCACTCGAATAGGTCTCTTATCACACTACCACCTTTCTCGTACAAAAGAGAGCAACTTCCAAAATGCTAAACACCATCTCTTGCCATGTCAAAAGGGAAGAAGAAACAAAAACTAGCAGTGTGGATTCTGTTGTTGAACTTGTAAAATCAAAACTTGACGCCAACCACTTACCATATAACATGTACAAACCTCAATAAGAGAAGATAAACATTAGAACATTGACAAGTGATTCAGATATTTATAAGTTTTCAGACATATGAACATATGCACATGTTTTGGGTAAGAAAACAACTAAATTTTATTTAAATTTTTAATTTACGCCTAACATTTCAATTGTGCTAACTCAAAAATTTCTTATTTATCATAGACTCCATTTTTGAAAATCACTTAATTTATATGATCTCACACCTCACTCGTGACAACTACCCACATAGTTTTTCATAACATTTTTTTTTTTTTAAAGTTTGGACGACTAAATTGGTGGAAGTGATTGAAAACATAGTTATGTGATAGATAATATTCCTATCCACTTAGAACACTTATTCCAGACAAAATTAGCTACATTACATTCTAGAAAAAGGTGTTGTATAGATTCAGGCAGCAGTTGACATAAGGGACATAGATTTGTCTCCAAGCTTACACCCTTTTTTTTGTAAATTATCCCTAGTTTGGATTCTAGTCAGACCAATCTTCCATACAAAGAACTTTGCATTTGGTATAACACTTGTTTTCCAAATTAAACTTAAAAAAATCATCAACCTTACCCCTATAACTATTGTGGACAATATTATATCTTGATTTCACCGAATATATTTCTATTTTTTCCCCTTTCCATACCCACTTATCTTGCCCTTGTATTTTTGGCTTAACATCTATTATATCTTCAATAGTTTCTTTATTTGAGGCTTTCCCCCATTCAAACCACTATCTTCTCCATTTCAGATCTCATTCCCAATTATTATTGATCCAAAATCCAGCCTCAGAAACATAGGCATCACTTAATTCTAAGTTCTTGTATAGCCTTGGGTATTTTTCAGCCATAGTTAAATTACTATGCCATTTATTTGTCCATAACCTAACCTCCTCACCCTTTCTTAGGCTTCATTTAATATTGTTTTCGAGTCAATTTTTCCTACACCCTTCACCACATACCTTTTTAAGATCAGTCTACCTTATTGATTCATACCTTTGTTTTTTTGTTGTATTTGTTTTCCCTAAATGTCCATATTTGGATAATAATATCTCACTCCATAACCCAGTTGTTTCTGTTGTGAATATCCATTTCCACTTTCCCGTTAGTACCTCGTTAAACTTCTTTATATCTCTTATACCTACTTATAAGAAAATGATAAAAAATGGTAAGAAGAAAAAATGTTTCTTATTCTCTTATGTGTATATTACATCAGTCATGTATAGGAAATATATAGGGAGTTTCTCTCTCCCAAATTACAATCTAATTAGGTAGGATACTAATCATGAGATTCTATAATTATT
>Ga0123342_1008378_pt1 | contig 13042 bp, 8 predicted proteins | sample Turbeawhitnodule_FD_89960 | JGI IMG/M metagenome (GOLD analysis project Ga0123342, IMG submission 89960) | Root nodule microbial communities of legume samples collected from Mexico - Turtle bean Mexico white nodule | ecosystem: Host-associated > Plants > Roots > Nodule | place: Mexico: Nepantla...
TAAAGAATTTCCCCTGTGCTCATCCAAGAACAACAACAACTCCTTATCATTTTCTTTCTCTAAATGAGAAAAAGCCTTCTCAACATAGCTGAACTCGCGTCCATACATATACGATGCACATGCAGCTTTGCATGTCAGTAACTGCAAATCACCTGATACAATTTAGGAAAACTCATTAACATGACTAAAAATAAAACAATAATAGTGAATGGACATGCAACAATATTTCCAGTGAAGTGTATATACACACTAATATCGTAACTTCACTGTCACTTAACAACATTAGAAAAGTTTGACCTCGTGTTCCCATAGTTCAACCATTCCAATGATATGATTATACCTGATTCAATCTCTGATTCAAGCTTGCTATTGCTGAAATGTCTTGTTATCCACCACCTACAACGAAGATACCAAGATTTTCCAGATGTACCATCCGTAAATATTTTAGGGGGTTTGTTAAAGGAACGATGTTGTTTGTGTCTATATTTAGTTTGAATGGGGCATGAAGACATACAGTCTTCTTCGTAGGAAAACAGTCTTAAGAAACATGAAGAGAAAACCTTCCACGTATTGTGTTCTGAATCTGTAACATCTAAATGTAAAGCAATCATTTCAAGCAGAGACTCAAGACTGTACTCTCCTGCAAAGACCAAGGAAACCAATCAACAACATAGACATAATGTATTATTAAGCATAAAGGATCTCTCTAGTCTGTATCAGAAGACAAAAATTATCACAGCAAATATTTCTAAATCTGTAATTAGAGGGGCGTGAAATCCAATCAGAGACAACTGATTCAAATTTGAAGAGATTAATACAAAAGATAACAACTAAGGAAAAACTGGAGGCTAGGAGCTCTTCAGGTTTCCTGATCACTTGTATTTCTTTTCCTGCACCAGTTCCCCTCTTACTTTCATTAACCTCTTTCTACATCCCTTTTCAAGTTGACCTTGGACTCAACTTGAGAGAAATAGCGATATGCATTATTCAAATCACACAAAAGACATGATTCAGAATGAAGGTACCATTTTGGTGCATCTTGATAAGTTTAGCTAAGGCATCACTACATGTTGGATCCTTCTTTAATATATTCTCAAAACAGCTAAAAAGCATGACAGAGTTGTTTCGATCAAAACGCTCCAAGAGAGCTGCCCTCACTCTACAAGGGTGTACACATCAGTAACTTAAATAATCATAACAAAAAGCATCTTACGAAAGAAAAGGGATACGCACCTTAGTGGGAGTACAGAGGATGTATTACAGCACTGCTTCTCAAGCATATTTAGAGCCTTGTCAACTTGTCCTCCAATTAGCAACAGCTGGCAATAAAAAATAAAGTGAAGCCCTTTTTTATATCTCAAACATTATCCTATGCAGAAAAAAAAACTAAAAGGGAACATGCTATGAGATTCCAGAGCACAAAGAAACTGAACAAGAGAAATTTTATTAATTGCTCAACAATCAATGAAATCAATATTGCAAGTATTTATAGTGTTTGCACAGTTCAGCTGCGGTGTGTACTGCCTAGCACTATTAGCTAATATGAATATTATAAAGAACAGTTATACACTATCATACAAGCAAACAGCCGAACAGTTGTACACTAATAATTCTTACTAACATCCCCCTCAAACTCAAGGAGAAGATTTTTCAGAAGAAAAATTCTTCACATTGAGTTTTCTTTGAAGAAACATAGATCGAGCTGAAGATAGCGGCCTTGGTAGCGCATCTACTCACTGGTCAAGGGCAGGAATATGATAAATATAGAGCTGCTTGGCCGGAACCTTCTCTAAAAAAAAAATCAATATCCATGTCTTTAGTGCAATTATGAAAAAAACATCAATCTCCATGTTTTCAGTTTAACAGACAACTAGAACGAAATAGAAAATGATGTTTAGTGGTTCCATTAATGATGTTTATGATCCGTACCTGTACCAATGGAAGTAGTGCTGCTGAAGCAGAAGGTTCTGAGTTGAGAGCTAGTTGTAAGTATTTCACTGAATTTTCATAATAGGCATTAGGCTGATTTCTCTGCACATACATGAACTCCTCGAAATTTCTCTCATCAGAAAAATGCAAGGGCAACAACCACAAATCAAGTCCCCCTAAGTAAATGCACAAAAAGACAATATTGAAGTTAATAGTGAACCAGAGAGTAATCGCTATCAAAACCAAGAAACGATGAGCAATAAGTTCTGAAACCAATTTGATAAAAAAAGAAAGAAAAGAAAGAGTAACAGAACAGGGAAGACAAGAGACTGTTTATATTACTCACCAAATAATGAAATAATTATAGAAAACAGTATACCCAGGAATTTTGAGGAACCTGGTTCCTCCCATATCCTTTATATACGCTCATTACAATTTTTCCTCATGAAAAACTAACTGTAACTACCAAACTGACTTACTAATTGTTATTTAGTTAGTTACATAAGATAACCTTGACTATTTCTCTTGTTTCTCCTCTGAAACTCTAAGAATTTGGATTTGATCCTAACTCAACTCCAAAAAACTGGTTCATGGGGCAAGGCTTTACCCCCACCATACTAGTTTGATGATATCACCAGTCTGTGAAATTTCAAGTGTGAAATTAGTAACAGGTAACGGTTTTGCTCTAGAGCCTGGGTAATCAACTAAACTTTTGATATCATATCAAACCAATTTTTTTGCAGATGTGGCGCATAGGGATCTTGACTTTGCCTTGGATACTGGTATTTTCCATTACCCATGAAAGCAAGTTTACCTTACAATATATTAAGTAACTATACGACATCCATTTCTTGGGTTCCTAGTTGCCTCCTACATTTTGTTTTGTATTTCCTCAAATCACTCTGCATTGGGCTTGGATTTCTCTGGGAAACCTCTCTGCTACATCATAACCACAAAAAGAGTAAGCCCTCTGTCTCGTAAAATGATTCATCTAATGGAGGCCTATAGAGATAGATATTCCTAAAGGGGCCCATCTGAACTGAATATCTAAGCATATAACACAGACTTCTGAAAATCATAAACAGATTAGTCTTGTATGGAATATTCAAAGCAAAAGAAAATTGTCATCCACCTCCACGACAGTGAAAGCATGCCAATTGGATTATCTCACTCTAACAGAAAAGAATAGAAGAAAGAACATGAAGGGTCTCAGTGCCCAATTAGTAGCATTGTCTGAAGTTTCAAGAAGTCAAATGGGAACTCTACACCATCATTTTCTTTATCTCCAACATAAACCATAGTAATAGGGTGAGGTGCTATAACAAAACTAATCATAGGTTGCTACAAACAAGTTATCATTGACAAGAGAAAAATTACAATCTAGCCTTTCGAAAAACAAAAGAGTAGGAAAATCCATATACAATCATATAAGCACATACACATTCTCACTCAGATGTAATTCCACAGAAAATAGATATTTCGCATGTTCAGTGAATAAACACCATACCAAGACCATACAAGATATCCTGTGTAAGACCTCCACTGTTAGAAAAAGGGTCTCTACATCCTTTTTGCTCTTCAGAATTTAAGTAAAAACCTTCTGGCTGAAAGTTCTGATGTTGATTTTCTCTTTTATTAGTACCAACCTCCATGTCTTCATTCAATACAACATCCCTAGATATATGCTTATTATTCATGATAGAGGCATCTGAATCACGTTGACAACACGAGTCAGCCATATGGGATTCAACTGACTTATACTGCTCAGATAGTCCAGTTTTATTGGTAAATGAGGTCTCCTCCATATGTGAGTTCTCTTGCAAGTCAAACTGGTCTGAGTTTCTCCACTGGAATTCTTTGGGGATAGAAGAATACCACAGCTCATAGAATGTCAAACCCATCATCATCTTTAACACAGGATGAATGTCAACCCTTTCTTGCTCAATGCTAAATGAGAAACCAAAAGACAAAAATAAATGAAAAAGGATACAAAAAGTGATAGAATTCAGAGAAGAAAATAATTTGAGAAATACTGTATATTCTTATTGCTCAAAAACAGCCAATACATTGATTATATAGACAGTCTAAGCGGTACTGAAACTATGCACCGTATGCCCTACTAACAGAAAATTATTACAATCAAAACAAAAAAGATAACAATCAAAAAGCAGTGGTGAAAGCATGCACCACTAATACCTCTTTAACAAAATCCACAATAGACAGTAAAGCATATACACTAACAGTCCCCCTCAAACTCAAGGTTATCGAAAATAATGAATAACATTGAGATTGTCACGCAATAGAGAATATCAAGCGTGTGAGAGTGGTTTAGTAAGAATATCCGCAACTTGATCAGTAGCAGGAATATGAGTAACAATTAAGGATTGATTGAACACTTTTTCACGAACAAAAAAATATCTAGTTCCATATTGTTGGAGATCTTACATCGACTAGACATTTCATAGTATATAAGTGAGTGCAAACCTCACCTTATGAAGTGATTTTTTAAGGTTGAATTAGGTTTAAAGTCCACTTATTTATATGGTATAGAGCATAGGGTTAGGATTCAATTTTTTTTTTTTCTGGTGAACCTGCTGTTCACCGGTGTTTTCCAGCAGCCGCCGTCGTCGCCGCTGCAGCTGCCAATTGGCCAGCAACTGGATCTGTCTTTATCATCTATGGCTTCTTCTGCTGCCACTATGCCTGATCCGTCTATTTATATTATTATGTCAATGTTCATCTCTCCATGACAAATTGGATGGAACTAATTAAGACACTTGGACCTCACATGTTAAATTATGGCTCAAGAGTCAAGGTTATGTTGATCATCTTACCTGTATCAATGTTGATGAAAATGAGGTTTCTTGTTGATTGAAAATTGATATTCAATTATGCATTGTTATCAAATCTACTATTCACTCATCTTTAAAAAAAAATCGTACTTACGAGACGTGTTCAAAAGTTTGGGAACAGGCAAAATTATTATACGCCAATAATACTCACCGTCTTTATGGTGTGTGTCAAAATCTCCTCACTATTGTTGCTCCCAAACGTCTTGATGGTACAATGTCTGAATATCTGGGTAAATGAACAAGCGTTTTGAGACGAAGTAAGAATTCGTTAATTGAACTATCACCCTTTCTTCATAGTACACAATTCAATTCGCAGGTGTGTGCCTTCGCTTTAGTTTGTGAATTAAAATGCGAATGAGCTTTGTCCCAAAGTTGAAAAGAATGCTTGCATCTGATGACTCTAGCTAAGAACGATGTAGAGAAAAATGATTGCAACCACGAGAGTATGAGTTGACCTAGCGTTTCCCAAGTACTGTATTCTGGATTTTCAATTCCAAGATCACAATGAAAAGTGAAAGATATTGTGAAGGAATTAAAGGATTGACGACAAAACGATGAAGGCGATGTGCCTTGATAAAAAGTTCAACCTTTTGTTTCTAGATCAAAAAATGTGTTAGAAAGTTCCCCGATAAATAAGAGAAGAGAACTGGTGAGGGAGCAGTTGATGAAATTGGCATAGGTGTGAGCAATGGTGTTGAGTCAAATTCAGTAGCCATAGAGAAATTATGAAGCTACAAAAGAAAAGATACAAAATCGTAGCCATGAAAGAGTTTTCAAGCTCTGGATACCATGATAGAATTCAGAGAAGAAAATAATTTTGAGAAATAGTGTATATTCTTATTACTCAAAAACAAACAATACATTGATTATATACACAGTCTAAGCGGTGCTGAAGACATGCATCACATGCACCACAAACAAAAAATGATTACAATCAAAAGCAGTGCTGAAAGCATAGCATGCACCACTAATACATCTTTTAACAGAATCCACAACAGACAATAAAGCATATACACTAACATAAAGAAAGTGAATACAAAAAAATAATTAGAACCTGGTGGTCCCCCTATAACACTATTTCTCAAACACTGATATGTATTTTAGTATTTTTGAAGTGAAAACCACCATTAATGAAGGAAAATTATTTGTGAATGGAAAGTTCATATTTTAAGCCATTTCGTAATACACTTTAGTGCCAAAAATATACCATGATAATTTGGTCTTATTTGAGTCAATTTGCATATATTTGAGCATGTATCTAGTACTTAACTATATTAGTAGGGTACGTCCTAGGCAACCTAACCTATGTATATTGAATGTGATGGTAGAACATAAATGAAATAAACTATTATTTGTAACTGTCAAAGTATTGAAACTATTATATTCCCTCGATGCATCTCTTGGGTCACTTCTTGAATGGTGAGAACACTTAGCTACGTATCTATCTAGGACGGCAGTCAATTTGCTGTATCTTTAAAAGTCACCAAAGAACTAATCCATCCCCAAATTTCCATAATGTGTTACCAATCCCAAATTCATCCTCGTCATTGGGGCAGTGTCAATCATTTGGAATATTGACTTTATGCAATTATGTTTGTTTTTCTATAATGACAAAACTTGTCTGCTCTAAATGCTAGCAAACAATAACAATATTAAGTGGCAAAATTCATACTTACCTTGCCTTTTACAACGGGCAGTCAAGTACCAAGCTCTCTAGAGTAATAGAATTAAGATACTATTCCAAACAATCTGGAAAAATTGAGCACGACGATAATTACCATTAAAACCTTATCAACCATTATGAGGAATTTAGGTTTTATTGAAAAATATACGACCCTGGTAAAAATATAATAACTAACAATGATAGGCAACCAGCTCAAGACATTATATAGAGTAATGAGAAGTTATGAAATATCCAATCTTGGCACCATGGTGCAACACATATCATTCGGCAAAGAACACATTATAATTAAATTACATACCATAAAACAAGCTGGTATGCATCCCCCGCCTTCCCTTGCATAAGACAGAAAAAAATGAACTCCAAATGGACTGCATATCTGCTCTGCTCCATAAACAAAATTCTACATTAAGAACTGAAGACTAAACAATCAAGATGACAATTTAAATTCATAATTGACGCCTCAATTGAAAAATATAATTTATTTATCAAGTAGAATTAAAGTCAGTGGATAGATTGATAAGATTGTTTGCAATGCCAATGGTAGAGTTTCCCACCAGAAAGTTTAACATAACATGGGACCATGCACATTATCACAACCTGATTGATCTCATACAGCTTGCACATACAAAAAGGTAATACGTAAATAATTTTAAAATTACTAAGACAGTAAAATCTAGAAACTTAGAAGCCTATTTGGTTTGAAAAACATTTTTGTTTTGAATTATAGTTTGCATAATTCCCTATATTAATCTTTCAAAACAAGAAACAAAGTGAAAACAAATTGACATTTTTGAAGATTCTCAATTTCCACTACTCAAAATACATGCAACTCAAGATTTAAGAGAACTTAATAATTTCATTCACACTTTAAAGCTTTAATCATAGATTATTGGACTGTAATCATTAGATAAACTGAAATTCTAAATCTATATTGTCAATCATGCATTGAAAAAATCTGAAATTTTTTCAAGATTATCTCCAAGAACCCTGCCCTTCTTTGGGTTGTTCTTCAGGGAGTTCGAGCTTATTCTTCTCCTTCTAGGGTCCTTGAGGTTTGGTTATTCCTGTTGTTTTGGTTTATTTTTCGATTTTTCTAGGTTTTTTTTTCTTTGGGTTCTTGGTTGTTCTTTTTTACTTTCTCTGCAATGTGGACTCTTAATCTGCAGGGTTCCAAATACCTTGGGAATGTTTACAAGATCATGGTGTCTACAAACCGGTTCAACAATATGTATGGGTTCAACACAAAACCTTTGCGCAACCCTTGAATAATGCATGCAACATCCCTTTGTCGCAGTTGCCTTCACCATGCATCAAGGGTGACATGGTTTCAGTTCAGATTCCAGAAGAAGTGTATTTGGCCGGTTTGGAAGATTGCAAGAACCATTTGCATGGGAGGTTGATCCTGAATAAGGGGGATAAACCGGTCAAGCACCTTGAACTTTGCAAAAAGCTCAGCGCTATGTGTAGTTCTTTGGCTGAATGGAAAGCTATAGGGTTTTTTTGAATTTGCTTTCTCTTCCCTTGAAGACATGTGGAGAGTCTTAGCTGTTGGATCTTGGAACCTATCTTCTAGTATTCTTAGGACTTTTGCGTGGACAAAGGACTTTGTTCCTGCTTCTATGAAGATGACTAAGGCCCAATGTTGGGTTCGGATACATGGCCTCCCAATGGAATATTGGCAACCAAAGTCCATCTTTTCTATACCCAGAGGCATTGGATCACCTATGAAGAAGAATCAGGGTTTCTTTGCTATGGTTCTTTCAGATCTGCCACACCAACTATTGGTGGAAAGGCTAGGGTTTGCACCTTTTCATTCTTTTTGTAAAATGATTGGTCATCTTATTGCTAACTGCAGAAGGTGCAATCCTGTTGTTGTTGTTGATTAAGGAAACAAAACCAATCTGGTTAAACAACAATATGTGGCCAAGAAGAACAGAGACTTGAGGGAGGGTGTTTCTGATCCTCATGATGGCATTATGTTCCCCATGACTTGGCTGCTAATGAACATTCTTCTAAACCTGATGACAACTTTAGATGGTTTGGAGGCAATGCCTAGTCTCGTGGAGGATTCTAAACTTCTGCATAATGATGAAGGTTCTCTTGAAAAGGTTTTCACTGATAAAGAAACTTTAGATAGTTTGGTCCCCCATGTTTTGTATTCCTTTCTTTTCTCTTTTATGTTATGTTTCATGTGATGATAGACAGATGATTGGTGGATTTTTAAGTGTCAACCTAGCTGAGTTGTTAAGATTTATAGTGATGCCTAACATGAGTTATTAAAAAGATTGACATTTTTTAAAATATTAATGAAAATAGGAAATGGAAACATCAAACTTTTTCTCAAACCAAGCATGCCTCTAGATAACTTCGAAAATGCAGCTTCAACACTGAACAAAGAGAATTCAGCAGAAAAACTGGAATTAAATAATTGAGAATTGATGCAAGGCTTTTAGGAGAAACAAAGTTTAGAAAATGCTAAACATATTATGCTATAAAATTGGTGTGGTTATGAACAGTGAACAATAAACTCAACATGTAGTTAGTATATAATATATAATAGTAGTACAGCTGCAACATTTAGCAAATCAGGTATACCCTGATTTCTTCAAATTAGTCCCAATTCCACCAAGGCAAAGGAGGAAAAGAAAAGTATTATTTGTTGAGTACTTGATGGCTAGCTATAAACTTACAAGTCACTGCCATCAGGATCATTGTCTTTTCTCTTAGCTAGATGAGAGGACTTAAAAAACAGTGTATTCAACCTACACTGTTGGACTTTTATTGATGTATATATAGGATACAAAGAAGAGGCAAGGCACTTGCCTAAAACCCTAACCCTAAAGCTGGGTACACACAAGAAAAATAATAAAAAATAACATTACATTTCAACAGCTAGATCCCTTACCCCTCTTTCAATTAGAGTTTTCAGAATATAACACTTGCAGGACTTGCAATTGATTATTGAATCAGATAGCCTACCTCTCTCTCTTGAGACTTACCACCATCAACTTTGTTACATAACAGATTTTATCAGGCTTAAATAGTACACTTTCTGTTTTACTAAAAATAATTAAGGTCATAAATAACCTTTAGGTACTTCAGAAAAAGCTGAAAGTCAGAAACAGTTACTACCTGACAAATCATATTTATAAACATGTAACATAAAGGTAACCACTATAAAGAATTTAGTTGGGGAGTCTGAAAAACACCTGTAAAGGCCAACTCTTCATTGATCCAATTTTCTTCCACCAAATATCATAGAGATTCTCAATTCTTGTGGGATTAATAGAATTACTTTTCACATGCTTAAGAAGCTCCATTAAAACCTACACACATATCAGCATAATGACAGTGTTCAGAAACTAACTAGGGCATCAAGAATAGAAGAAATTATAACAATAAATATAAAATCATATTAATCAAATAGGAAGCAATAATCAAACAAGTAAAAAATAGCAAAATTTGGGAAGCAAATAAAACTTGACACCTCACGACATTCCCAATTTCACAGATAATAAGAGCAAAAAGGGGAGAAGGGTACCCAAAACTTAAGACGATTTCTGAAGGGAGAGGAGTCATTAAGTGTGCCCTTCATGTAGGCACTGAGAACACCACTGGCTGCAACCCAGTGATGCTGGTTGATGAGCCTCCGCAGCAGGTAGCGCAACCTTGTACGGTGTTCCTTCCTTAGAGGTTTGGGACCCAATCCCATGACATAGGAAGGCCTCGTAAGAGATAATAAGATTCTCTTTGCCAGCTTCTCTCGCGACCCCATTTGCCCTTCCTCATCCACAATGAAATTCTTCCTCTTACGCTGATTTGATTTCTTCACTATGGAACCTCCATTAATGGTCCCGGGTTCTGTGTCTAACAGATCAATTTCCATTGATAACAAACTAGAGACACTTTGCATTATCCCAACACAAGCTTTGCCTGAAGAATTGAAGAAACACAATGTCAAGTCAACTGCTTTTCAATATATGATTAGCAACTGATGCCTTAAATTTGAGATTTGAAATATTATTCTATGAATTATGTAATTAAAAAACAATCTAGTTACATAATGTAATATATATATATATATATATATATATATATATATATATCATAACACAGAGGAAAGAATATATGTACCTTCTCGACGACAACAATGAGCCAACACAGGGTGGCCCGGGGCAACACCAGTCTAGGTGCACAGCACAACGCGATTGGAATTAGGGCAGTCACAACTGGGTGCGGGATCTAGTCAATTTTAGGTAACATGTATTTAGTTTTTTAGTTTAAAATAAATTATAACATATGGAAGACAAAGTTTTGGTTTTATCCAACTTTGTTAAAGCATGTATGCATTTTTGTGTATGGATGCAGTGTTCAATTATAGCCCTGGAGCTCCTAATGTGGTGGTTGTAAACAAGGTTGGGAATGATGGTTGCAAGACTCCAAGAGGGGCGAGAGTGTACCGGTTAGGGAAGCATCAGATCAGACTTGTTAAGGGACACAGAACTACTTGAGTTTGAGTTTTTGTGTGTTCAATTCGGTTAACTATATATTAACTATCTCAGTGCTTTCCTACTCTTATATGTATTGCCTTGTAATGCAAATTGCACCTCTTTAGTGAAAACTTATTTAATAAGTGGATAATATAGGTTTCAAAAAAATCTGAATAATTTAATTTCTTTAACTTTTCAGGGAGTAGTTATTTCAGGAATTGCATACTATGTTCAAGAGCTGCGATAAAACTGAGAGGTCCCATATTTGCCCATATATTGTGTAAACTCTCCCATCCTCCATTTTCTGACTAAAACAATGACAATGAAGATATATGCTTTCCAAACCAAATTATTCTGCCACTCAGTGCAAAAATTGGTTCCGTGTGTTATGCATATGGCCTCATAGCAGCATCGCCTAAACTGACCCAGCAAAAAGCTCAAAAAAATAGGAGTGAACTTTTACTACATAACAGCTTCAACCAATTGGATCACAGCTACAGTTACAAATTTAGAAGGAATGCGACATGTAACAGGTGTTACAGCCATGCATGGGAGAGTGAGATTGCCCATCAAACATAAACTAAAAACTCCATTCCCATTCCATGCTCCCAATATTAGGCCAGCCCCAAACCACAAGCCCAGCCAAACCTAAACAAATTACCCCCACATGACTCTTTGGATCTTTGCATTTATGATCCAAGACACCTATCAAACAAATACAGTGAAATGACTAAAGGAGAAAGGCAATTATGCCACTGGCCAGCTAGAAAAAACTAAGCAAAGATTATGAGTCCCATTCATTAAACCACACCCAATATATACCCAATCAATCTAACATGTTTCTCCTCACATGTCAACAAAACAAGGCACTTTGGCAACAAAAACTAGGCTTTTCATTTATACTATTCCTTTGCTTCCGTCCTGTCCAAGCATAGGGTTGATATAATATAACTCTCAACATTAGTCACCCCAAAGAAAACATGCAAGTAACACATTGCCATTGGCCTCTAGTCATTTCTATTAAAAAATATATAGAAGAGAACAGCTCAACACATAATCACAACTCCATGTAATCTAAGTAATCCTACCCAATCAACAGAATTTTGGTAGCATTGCAAACCCAATCAACAGAATCTAAGCAAGTATCATATATAACTGAAAATCCAGCCAGCAAGCAATCAAAACATTTAAACAAAATGCAACTAATAAAATATGAAATGATACCTTAGTCTGCATAAGCTCCTTAACTTTTACAACTGGACCAGCTTTGAGCCCATTATACAACCTTCTTTTCTGGCAACAGCAAATGCCTTTGGTATAAGCAAAAAACAAAAATTGTTTTAGTAAATTGTTTCTTTACTCCCAAAACTAATTTAATTAAGTGATTATTGTATTTATAATTAAAAATGCTTTATTAATTTTTAAATAAATAGCACAAACAAACAGACTTCAAATTTGACATTTCTGTATAATAAATTCAAAATCTCATAAGCGTGTCAATTTCAGGTGATATTAACAATTAAGCAATTTGACAATAACCTGATCATTCTAGATAAAACAGATTTTAATGGACAGATGGTGATACAAAATTATCTAAAACGGACTGGACGTGAAGAGTGGGCAAGACAGCTAGATATGCTTTTACCCTATTTTTGTAAATGGTCCTGATGGGTTGGATAAGTGAATCCCCATAAGACTGATAAGACATTTAAACTATTTTAATACGAATAATGGGCTCCTTCTTCCTGCACCTCCATACCTTCTTCTCTCACCTCCATAGATTTTCGTATTTCCAAAAATGCCCCTCTGTAATATTCCGGATTATATAATCTGGAAGTCATTTTTCAAATTTGTAATTAGCTTCCGGATTAATCCGGAAGTCTTTTTTCAAATGCATGATTACTTTCCGGATTACATAATCCGGAAGTCTTTTTTAACTTCCGGATTATGTAATCCGGAAGTCTTTTTTTAAATGCGTTTTCGGATTACATAATCCGGAAGTTATTCTATGGGGTGGCACAAGAAGGATAAAAATGTATTTTCATGTTGTGTATGGAGGTGCCAGAAGAAGATATGGAGGTGCAGGA
>Ga0123342_1008379_pt1 | contig 13040 bp, 8 predicted proteins | sample Turbeawhitnodule_FD_89960 | JGI IMG/M metagenome (GOLD analysis project Ga0123342, IMG submission 89960) | Root nodule microbial communities of legume samples collected from Mexico - Turtle bean Mexico white nodule | ecosystem: Host-associated > Plants > Roots > Nodule | place: Mexico: Nepantla...
GATAAACAGATCACCCACTCGGAGTGTTCCTAACACAACTCCGATTGAGGCATGGAGTGGATTCAAACCCAATGTGCAACACTTGAAGGTATTTGGGTAAATTACTTATGCTCATGTTCCCAATGCAACAAGATCAAAGTTGGATGATAAGGCAGTGAAAACCATTTTCATTGGATATAAGCATGGGGGATACAAATTGTACAATTCAATGACAAAGAAAGTGATTGTTAGTTGTGATGTTACATTTGCCGAAGATGAGGAATGACAATGGAATGCAACAGCTGAAATGGATTCGAAAAAACGATATATTTACGTTTTGAACGATGATGTGGAAAATAGAGTCACTCTAGAAGCACCTGCAGCCTGAAGTTGTAATTCAACCTGAAGTTGCAACTCCAATTGCAACTATGATGGAGCGACCAATGTACATCTTCAAGATTGCGAAGTAAATTTTGATGATGAAGTTGATGACAATGGAGATTTGGTTCACTTTGTTTTTCTTGCAGAATCAGAATTTGTGAGACTTGCTGATGCCATTCAACATCCCAAATGGCAAAAGGCTATGAATGAAGAATTGATAGCGATTGAGAAAAACAATATCATGACTCAAATTGGGAAGATTGTTCCAAATCAGAATTAAGGGAGGATGTTGGTTATTAATTTAGATTTTATTATTATTAATTCAAATTTTATTACCCTTAAACTATTTTACCGTTATATTGCATTAATGGTCAATTTACAGGTCTGTTAGTATTCCTAGTTTATAGCTTCCAGTAATTGTAATTATTATATATATGATTGGGTGAATCAAAATAAATAAGATCAGTTTTTTAATTTTGTGCAATTACGTTCTATCAGTTGCTACAATCTTTAGTCTTCTCTTATTTACTTCAATTAGTTCCTACACCTGATGCGTGGATGGATGAACTAACAATTTCTTCGTTTGCATCAAGGTTTTTGAAGACGAGTGCGCAGATTTGCAAAGATGAGATGGTAATATCCACGTAGATATAATCATTTTACACAAATACCTTGTTAACTTTAACATTGGAATCTCATAGTGAGTAGCGTGCCAAAACTTTGGAATCTCAAAGCATAACTCAAGGCAGTCGATTCTCATGTCTTTGTAAAACACTCACAACCGATTTTGCTCTCTTTGGTGTCATTGATAATCAATTTTCCTTGGATTTGAAGTGTTTATTTTTCTGGTGATTTTTTTAATTTATAAAAAATTGTATTTATATTTTCTCTTGCTTTTCAGATTAGATGTTGAATGGTTGAGTTGTGTAGTTGAAACCTAAAAAAAATATTTGATAGTATTTCAAATCTGAAAAAAAAAATACCACAACTCATTATTTAAATATTTTTTAATAACAAGGATAAATTTGTAAACTTACCTTTTATACTTTTAAAAAAAAATTATAAATTTCTTTGCAACTATCATATCACTCACAATTTCAATAAATCATTCTCACAAATTCACTTTATCATCCCTCAATCCAAACAATCTTAGTCATCCTCACAAATCCATTTCCTCTCATCCTCACAAATCATTTCCTAAATCCAAACAAAGCCTAAATGTTGAAATACTTATCACAAGTCCAAGTAAAAAAAATAGGTAATTTTTATACAAATGTAGAAAGATTAACACCTATAATCTTATTCTACCTACACTGTTCATCATTAAGTCAAGTATAGTGAATTCAAATGAACGAAAATTTGATAACTCCTAAACAACAAGTTATTATTATTACTAGAAGATATGTTCGTAATTTTTAAATATTTATTGTGTTCTTTTCTTATATATTATATTATTTATAGATATTATATTATATTATAAGTTTATAATAATTATTGTTTTATTAAATTAATATATGATGTGAATTTACAAAATGTCATTATAAATTTTATTATATAAAAAATAAAAACATTAATTTAAAATCCAGCCATGGTGCTGTGAGTGAGAAATTGTTTTATTTAGAGCTGGCACCAACTGTAATGGGTTTTGGGATTGCATTTGTAAGGTTATGTTATTTAGAATTGTAATGATATCAGTGTTGAACAAATATACAAATATTGTGCAGTATCTGGAATGTTAAAATGTATGTGGAGGGAGTGGTAAAAGGCCTTAGCCTAATTTTTTGGATTGTATGATAAGTGGTAAAGCTTTTTTAGAAATTTGTACAAGAGTTGAAATATTATTGAAATTTTTTTTATAAAAAATTAACTTAAAATTATTATGAAAATTATTAAATAAAATATAATTTTTAAAATAAAAATAATTAATTTTTATTTAAATTAATTTTTATTATTGATAGATAATTTTTGTATTATTTTCTAGTTATTTACTAAAAATTAAAATATTTGTAGCTAATTAAATATCAGTTTAAAAATTATTTATCAATAATAGAAATTAACCTAAATATCAATAATTTTTTTAAATTTATAAAATAATATTTAATTTAGTTAATATAATAATTATTTTTTTTTTATTTTTAAAATTGATTTTTATTTAATAATTTTTTTAGTAAATTTAATAATCTTATAATTTTATAATAATATATTTTTCTTCAAATAGAAGACCAAACAAAAATTAGTATTCATATAGATTTATTTGAACATACTTAAAATTTATAAGAAATAAATTTTTTATTAAATTATAATAACAATTGAGTATATTCTTTTTCTAAAAGCATATATTAAAAGATAAAAAATATTATTATATAACCTTTATTTTAAAAAAATAAGTTATTTAACTATTTTGAAATAAAAATAACTATTCAATTATTTATTTTATTAATAAATAATAAATTATTGTTTTTTATTACATGATGAATAATCAAAATTCGGTACACTTTTTTTTCTTTTCACAAAAAATACTATTATTATAATAATTATTAAAATAAAAAAAATATTATTATTTTTATAAATATATTTTTATTAAAAGTAATTAGAAAAATAAATATTTTTTAAACTTGTCGTATGTAATTTTTTTATTGTGTAGTGGGTATTTTACTCGGAAGAATTTTTAAAAAACGTAGTTATTTAAAGAATAAAATTGTAAGAAAATATATTTTTTATTTAGTGTTTCAAATTCAAAATTTCAATTTAAAATACATAATTTTTATATTTTTTATATTTTAATATTACAAAGGATAAAATTGAAAAACGATACACACGAAAAAATATAGATTATTTTTAAAAAAATAATTGATATTAATAGGGTTAGTAAATCTTGGTCAATCCTAGGGATTTCAAACCATTAATTGAAAAAATGATTAAATTTTATTGAATGTACATTTGCTTTTATCACAATTGTAATGATGAATGGGAAAAAAGTGAGTCCAATATTTATTTATAATGTGAATGGTATTTTACAAGTTACAACCATATTGGGAACACATCATGTAAAAAATGTTAGATATTTATTTTGGATGTGGAATACAAAACTTGGAAGCTTTTAGATAACCAAACTACCATTACAGATTGTAGATAACAAATGTTCCTTTAAAGATGGCAAAAAAGACTATGCAAATAGCACTGTCAGGTCCTTCATTAGCTTCCTATGATATATTCCATGACTCATTTCACATTATCACACCATTTCATTACATAAACTACAAAAAAACAACTCATAAGACCAATAGATTTTTTGTAGCAGGACAAGTCATTTTCCTCAAACATTAGTGTTCATTATCTCATATAACGTTTCTGTATGTTTTTATGTTGTTTTGTTTGATTTTCATCCAGTAGGTAGGTAACATGATCTGACAACAAGTTTGTGTGATAACATATTTATATATACAGTGAGGTACGTAAACATTTATACAGAGACAATGTTAGTAACCCAACTTGTAGTGTACAACTTAAACATAGAGTCAAACATAATTGTACAGAAAATAATTGGTTCAACTACTTGTACCCAAACAAAGTTAGCACTTAAAGAGTAATAACAGATAAAGAGAGGAAAGCTTGGTAGTGTAAGAAAAGATGTTAGAATTAATTGTATAAATACAGCTGATAGGTATTGGGTAAAAGTAGTTGAATGCTTCTCTCTCTTGGGTATAAAGACCTGCAGAAATTTAGACGACTAAAAATTTTTTGACAAAAATAATAATTAGTTGTTATAGTGACTAAATTAAAGATATTTTAGAAACTAAATTTTTTTTATTTCTAAATTAGTTTATATTATTGTTAAATGATTTTTAAATTAGTATCCTTTAACAATAAGTTTTTTTATCAAACTTAGAATCTAAATAATTGATAGCAAACATTTTAGTTGCTAATTAAACACCAATTTAAAAATCATTTAATAATGATAGAAATTAATTTAGAAACCAAATTTTTTTAATCTTTAAAATGGTCTCTAATTTAGTCACTATAGCAACTAGTTATTTTTAACCTGTAAAAATTGATTTCTATTTTTATGATTTTTTTGTAGTGTAAGACGACGTTAGATTAAATATACCTATAGATGAATTTTTTAGCAGCTTAAACGTGTATATATATATATATATATATATATATATATATATATATATATATATAATGATTAAAAAAATCAGATTTAATTAACAATAATTTTAATATTACTAATAGTTTTATTAATATTATAATTAAAATTATTATTAATAATATTAAATTTATTAATATGATTATTAATATTGTTAATGTTACTTAACTTCTAATAATTAATATTAATTATATTTTTATTATTTTTAATATTATTTTAAAATATTATTAATATTATTATTAATATTTTAATATAATTTTTAATACTTTTACCTACGTTATTAACATTACTATTATTATTATTATAATTACTATTAAAATTATTATTAATATTACTAATAATATTATTGTTATAATTATTAACATCATAAGGAAAATAAATTTCTAAATATCTTAATTTTTTTATATGAAAAAAAAAAATTAAAACTGATTTTAATTTCTGAACTTTTGTACTAAAATCAACAATGAACGTTATAATATAGTCCATTCTGAAAGTTCATTCTTCATATAAAATCAAAGTTAATTAACATTGTCAGCCAATAGTTACATATTCCAATAGTTCTTACTATAAGTATCTACCTAATCTAAAATTTCGACTAAAAACAAAAATAAAAAACATATTTAACCCTTCTTAATATTATCACTAATATTAATATGATAAATTCTCCAACATGATAAGATAAAGTTTATACAGAAACTTTTCAACTTTTCATTATATATATCAACAACATGTGAGTGCAAGGTGATAATCAATGTTAACATACATAGTTTCTAATTTATTATTATACTATACATTTATAGTTTTTTCATTTAAATAAATCAAAAGGCATCTATTCTTCCCTCAATCTAGTACATTTAAACTGCAAACCAAACAAGAAACAGTTAAAGAAATATAATCAACACTTTCATAGCCAGAAAGGAAAAAAGAGAAAAGAATTAGGCATTTGGGTGATGGAATCCTTAAGGTGTGAATGATAATAGCTTATCCATTGAAGAAGCCTAATTAAAACTCCCTCGTGCGTGTCTACATATACCTGAGACAAGAAACACACATTATGACGTCTTAGTTACGGAGGAGCTAGGGCATGAGCAAACAAACACACATAAACATCAACTTTTATGCACACGTTCACAAAATAATAAGAGCCTATTTAGTTTCCCTAATTCCAAACCCCAAAAGTTGTGCTGTATTGCAAGTATATCCCCCACCAGCATATATATATATATATAAAATATGTGGTCTTCCACTCCTATGAGTATAACACTATATTTCATAGCTCTTACTCTGTTCAACTCTTTTGTTTGCCACATGTTCTAAACTTTAAATACAAAGCTAGTCCTTTCACTCGCTTTATATCAATTCTAGCGTTGGATCCATGTCACCATAGGCCTAATCCACATTCCATTTCCTCATCTCTTATGTCTTCAAAAGCTTCAAGTGCCCTAGACTCCACAATTCAATTTACTTCCCATTCACCTAGATCATATCCAGTTTTTTTTGTTTTTTAAATGGTGTAATTTTATTTAGTATTTCTTGAAATGGACATAAAAATTATTCTGAATTGGACAAATTGTGCTTATAAAATACATCTTCAGTGTATACAACAAGATAAATACGACTTTAGTTTAATATAACTGGTATATGACAAATATGAATTTAATTTAATAACTTTAAACTAAAATCGGACATAGTCATTAAAAATAAACTAATTTTAGAGAAAAATAATAATTTATTAATATTAACTAAATTATAAATTATTTTAAAATCTAATAAAATTATTATAGTATCTAAAAAGTAATCTTTAAATTAGTTTTTAATTTGGTATCTAATTAACTATCAACTACTTTAGATTTTAAAATTAGTAGCTAAAACATTGATAGTCAATTAGATACCAATTTAAAAATTACTTTAGATATATCAATAATTTTTTAGACTAAAAAATATCTAATTTAATAAATATAATAATTAATTATTTTTTAAAATTAATTTTTATTTAATGTTTTTTCATTAGTGAATTGGATCAAAATAAAAATATTTTGACCCATAAATATTAAATAGAATTACACAATTTCCTAAAAAAACCTAAAATCGAAGTACATTAAAGATCTTTCAAACATATCCCCAAGGAGCTGGCTACTTGGTTAATCAACCCGAATGCATGGCCCATTCACATAAGTTGATAGGGACAAGTTGCATGTGTAAAGCCATGGAATTATACACTAACTTTTTAGGTTTCTTTATGTGTCCGTTTGGATCAGGTTTTAAATAAAAGAAAAAAAATTCTCACAACCGTAACCAAACCAACATAATGAAAAGTCAGTTAGTTTTATTCACATGTCAAATTTTCTATTTCAACTTTAAAATATATAACTTTACCTAAAAGTTATCGACAGTTCTCTCATTAAAATGTAAATAACATATTATGTTATAACTAACTGATCATGACGTAAACTAAATATAAATAAAAATTACAATATGAATTACATTATAAAACTGTATGCATGATAAAAAAAATTATGAACAATAAAAAACTTTATATATAATGGAACATTTAAAGTGTTCTAATCATTTTGTTGATATACGTATTAAAGCAACAGAGAGGAGGAAAACATAGACTTTATGTCCATCCAATTCAACATCAATGTTCCTATCACATCTTCAATCTCAAGGTCTGAAAACAGTACGTAACATCTTAGTTTGAAGTTTACGGAACAATTTCTTGCTTTGCTCTTCATTCTTTTTCCAAGGTTTTCTATTTTCCACTTCGACTTCTTCTTATTATCTTTGCTTCATCTACCCTTCTAATTCCTATAGTTTATAAATTATTGTCGTCTAACAATAGAAAGTGTTCACTATTAATTTAGTTGAGGTTCGTAGTGCAATTTTATTCTAATTTAGTTTAGATTTAATCTAATTATACTAAAATGCTAAAATGATTTAATTAATTTTATTATAAAAAATAATTGATGAATAAGTAAAAAGAACACAACCATATATAGAAAGTAAGGTCAGGGCCCAGGACGGCTGCCAAGCAATATTTCATAGTGCTCCATCGTTCTTCACACATTAACTAGTGATTGAGATTTATGTTCCCAAAGTTCACAGGAACTTTGGCCTTAGAATTGAAGAAAATGTGTCAGATTCAACCTCTATTTTGAGGAAAATATTAACAACAATTTTTCAACATATCATTTTCATAGTCATTTTGGATACACAATAATACGTAACCATTATACATTTATTCCTCCAACTCCATGCAAAGAGACTAAGGTGTGAAGTTGATAATGGTTAGAAATAACATCAACTTGTTTTATAATACTCTCACAACACATAATGACTAGCATTTTAGGTAAAAAATTATGTCTAATTTCACCTGTTCTTATAAAGGGTCTAGAAATTATTCTTTTTTCAGCAAAATGTGTTGACTTCTTGGATCTTTTGAACTTTTCGGGTTGGGCTCTCGGTTAACTTTTACCTCAAATTGGTCTTATATATGGTTGACACATTTATTGGATTGGACTGGATCAACTGGACCTCTCGGCTTCTCCTCTCAGTTTTCACTCACGGTTAAGTATGTGTATCTGCAAGGCGCTCCTATGCCAAAGTCACAATCAGTTTGATATATTTATCAGATAAAATTACTCTACATACTTCTTAGATTGATGACCTATTTATAGTATTCTCTTATTGGGTCTAGAACCTATTTGGACTTTTCTTTTATACCTAATATGAGATTTGCTACTATAACCATTTATAATGTTATTTTATTATATATATTTTTTACATTCAACCTTTCGGATCAATCTTTCAACCTAACCTTTCGCTTTGAATTTTCGGTCTAATTTCGATCACATAATTTACAAACATAAACCCACATAAACCTATTGTATCTCATAAATCAATATAACTAACCAAACTGAAAAATAGCTGGAAAAAACCCACATTCACACATGATAGCAGCTACAGGTTCTTTGCTGTAAAAATATTCAACATATGTCAATTTATATACAAAAGATACCTAAATCATAAATCATGACAGTTATTAAAAATATTCACAGAACCTGTCAATAAAAATATATTCTCCAATAAAAAATTAATATGAAGAAGATAGCAAAAATATATATCATTTAAAAAAATGAAAATGATAAAGAGAAAGTCAAGATTAAAATTATGACCAGTTAAATATATTTTTATTTGAAGTGTCTAAAATATTATTACAAGGTATTTTTTTAGTGTTTCTGCTTTTCACATAATTAAGAATTTTAACTTAATTTCCTTAATATTTATATAGAGAGAGATAGAGAGGGGAATAAAGATGCACATGCTAGTTGAGCTAGTTGGGAGTGGTCCGCAGTGATCTAAAAGCATAGACCCAGCATGTACTACTTCCATAGAATATTACAATTTAGGTATACGTACATCTAAATTAATATTTATCTACAACATAATGCTACTCCATATATTCTCAATTATTTTAATTCCATCTATTAATTACTTCTTTAAACCCATTTACTCAGCTCATCCAAAATATAAAAAAGTTTACCTTCAAAAAATTTATAAATAATGGAAGTCCACACTCGTGCATACTATGAATTATTGGTTGAAGAACAACTTTTGCTCAAATATGGAGTTGCAATGTAATATTGGGTAAAAGTAAAATGAGAGTTTAACTTTATTTGCTCTTTTTTTGTTTTCTTTTTCTCTTACTTTTTTGGAACTGAGATTAACATTACGTGGAAAATTTGAGGAAATAGCTTATTAGTTGGTCTCCCCAACCCCAGGTTGTCTTTTTTATAATATATTTTTTTTTTTTTTATCAATGGAGGATGCCAAGTCTGTGTTATCCACAGAATCCAAAAGATTATCCTTTGAGCACCAACTCCATCAAACACTATGTATCCTCGTAATATCTTTTTCTTTCTCTATTCGAAATGGCGTTTTTTTTTACAAAATCTAAAAAGAATATGCATTTACTATTCAAAAATAAATTTAAAAATTATAAGAGGTGAGCAAGCTTAACTCAATCTTATAAAACTTATTTATAAGGAAAAATTTGCATCAACTTATATATTATGAATGAATTAGTTATATGTAGTTGATGTTAGATCTCTAACCAATCTTCTAGAATTCGTGGGTAAAATCAAATATTTATGGTAATCTAATAACGAGTGACATGACTCAATAAATTCTTATTATGATATATTCTGATATTATCTTAAGAAATTTGAATTTAAGTCTAACTTAATCTTATAACCCCCACTTATACAGCATCAATTAGTCTGATATCATCTTAATAAGTGAACTTTAAATTTAATTCAACTCTATCAAATGTATTGGATCATAGACGGATAGTTTAAAATTTTCAAACTTGCCACAATTATTTTTATAAATTTAGTGAATGATAGATTAATTTTGTTTGTAGTACTTTAGTTAACGTTATTTTAACGAATTGTGGGATTGTTTTATCAGAAAAAAATATACTATAAATGAAATATAAAAGGGTGTTTTAACTCATATATAAAGATAAATTATAATGAGACTAAACAATTTCCAACCTATATCCCCACCTTAAACTAATGGCAGTAAAAATTTTCATGTCAATTAAGGCAATTAAGTTCACATTACATTGATTGATGATGTTATGAAACTAAAATTCCACAATTTAATATTGGATACACTTGCAATTGGAGATTATGATGTTGTTCTGAATAGTACTAAATTTAGTATCAATAAGATGCCGAATTTGAATTTTGTACATGAAAAAAATATGGTTGGAAGAGAGACTCGAGATTAATCATTTCCTTGATGAATATTAATCATAAACAAAAACAATAAATACTCCACATAAATAATAAATATAGTATAAAAATTAATAATCAATTTAGGACAAAAATCCAATTTTTTTAAATATCCAATTGATAGAACTGAAATTTGGAAAGGTTAACTCAAGGAACAATCAATCCTTAAAAATATTAATATTTTTCAGATACTTATCAATTTAACCATACAATAATTCCAGGTTTGCGTTGTCCCCACAACACAACCTTTGCAGTGTGCTTTGACGTGTGTACGAAATCCGCACCCCATAGCTGAGATATATCTTGGTCGTTTTATTTTTCAAGTTTTTTGGGCTCTGAAGCCTAATTAGCGTGATGGGCTAAGAACAACCAAAGCACTTGGCCACTTTAATATTCCAATTTTCAAAATTCAAGGCGAAATTTAGCTGCTGTATTTTTAGTGTGATTTTATATATATATATATATATATATATATATATATATATATATATTAAATAATTCAATAACTCACACTAAAAATAAAAATTCATAATTTTAATTAAAAATAAAAAAATAATAAACATTTTGAGTCTATTGTTGGAGATCTCACATCGATTAGAGATTAGAAACTATAGAGATCTCACATCAATTTTATATACTAGTATATAAGTGGGTGCAGCGGATGAGTTAGGTTTGAAGTGCACTTTTAATATAGTATCAGAGCCATTTTTGAGTCTATCCTAGCGAATATTTGTTGAGTTTATCGAACTACCCATAATATGTTATCCCAACTAGAGATTAGAACATTTCATAGTACATAATAGTATATAAGTAGGTGTAAAAAAAATATGTCTTGAAATGATTTTTTACAGTTTTTGGTGGTGTTTTGGAGGCATTTTGGCCGCATTACACAAGGTTTAATATATTTTTTTTTATAAGAGTTGAATTATCTTTTAAATGATGATTCTAATTTTATTATTTTTTTGAAAAAAAAAGTATATACATAACAGTGGAAGAGTGTTTAACTTTGTCTCTCCTCTTAAAATGGACGTCAATCTTGTGATTGGTTCTCTTCTGGCCCTAGACTAGAAGAGTGAGGTTTGAAGGGAAGTGATAAAAAGTTTGAATCCCCAATGGAATATGAGGTTGGGGACCATGCACTTTGAAAAAGAATGTACTGACGCAATAGTGCACAAAAACCCCATTCAAATCGATCAGGGTAATGTACATACTAGTACGTCTAGGTCACATAACGTGTCGAAACCCTGCATGGTTGTGAAGATATCCATGTTGCATTTCATTGCTAAATTTTGATTTTATGTTGTCTTCCTCGTGTCCCTCAGTTAACAAAACAGGTAAGAGGGAGCTAGAGTCCTTGCTGCATGCCAAACCTGTCAATCATGTCACGTAGAACTATATGTTCAGAATATTCATATTTAATGATTGAAAGCACTAGCAAGTTGCAACTGAATAATTTATGAGGTGTGCACTGCATTATTCTCCCCCATGTACTGTTGTTATGATACAAGGAACCAATCAGATTTGGGAATGAAGAAGAGGCCAAGAGAAACTTGCTGAGGAATAGGAAACCATTTTTTGGCAACAAGTTTATGTAATGCTAGCACATGTATATTGCACGGGAAACACACCAAAGGGGGCAGAGGAATTCTGAACTCGTCTCAGAACTCATCTGAATTGCGACACGTCCACCATTTTTGATTTCCTCATGCTAACTTTTCACATCAGAGTCACACCCTTGTCTACTTCTTTCCCTTTTCTTTTGCAAATTTTCTTCACAATGATCATTTTAGTGGTATATTTGAGAACTGTGTTGCCTGAGTGATATATCATGCATGCTGCCATAAGACACAAAAGGTCCAATCACATGTCATACAACTTCCTACCTCATCAGCTTCCAAAACTTAAGCTTAATCATTTTTCATAACTGAATAACATAATAATATCTTATTGCAACAACAATTAGAGATGAAAACAAATAGAAATTTAGATAATTTTTTTTTCTTTTGAAAACTCTCAACTGCAAGAAAAAGAAACATGATCCACATTAAATAAATATTCTTATTAAATAAATAAAAAATTAGAACAATTACACATACCCTCTTTTATAATATAATAAAAGAATACACTCATTTAAAATATTCTTGGAAACTACAAGTTTTGGACAAAATAACTAATCTTGTACTTATTACTTATATATAAAGAAGGAATGAATTGATTTACTTGCTATTTAGTTTCTAAAGTTTAAAAAAGTAATAAAAAATTCTTAAATTTACTTGATTTTTCTTTTCGCAACAATAATAAAAAAAAATACAAGAAAAAAATTGAAAAAAATATTTTCTTTATGTACTAGAAGATTCTATACACAAAATCTAATAACAAGATAGAGTGTAGTTTTATCTACATTAACCAACATCTACCAAGATTTGTGAATTTTGAAAACTATCAAATTCATAATAATTGAATATAGTGCAAGATAATCTATTGGGTGAATAGGATAATCGATTATCCACTTAAAACAAGTATACAATCGATTTTGGCTTAAGTATAATCGATGTTTAGTTAATACTACAAGAAAATTATGAAATAGAAACTAATTTTTAGAAACTAAAATAATTAGTTGCAATAGTAACTAAATTAGAGAACATTTTAGAAACTAAAACAAAATTTGATTTCTAAATTAGTTTATATTATTGTTAAATAGTTTCTAAATTGGTATCTAATTAGCAACC
>Ga0123342_1008380_pt1 | contig 13039 bp, 4 predicted proteins | sample Turbeawhitnodule_FD_89960 | JGI IMG/M metagenome (GOLD analysis project Ga0123342, IMG submission 89960) | Root nodule microbial communities of legume samples collected from Mexico - Turtle bean Mexico white nodule | ecosystem: Host-associated > Plants > Roots > Nodule | place: Mexico: Nepantla...
ATATATATATATATATATATATATATATATATATATATATATATATATATATATATATGACAGCATTAAATAAAACAACCACTTTAATAATGAACCTTTAATATATTAGCCTAAATTGTTTCGTTCATGATGGTTATATTTTTTTTATTTTTGTAAGCATAAAATTAATATTTAAAATATATTCAGAAAATAAATAAAATATCTACTCGAAAAAGAAATGTCAAATCTTTCGTTTGGGCCGAATTAATAATTTAAGAGAGTCAAAGCCCAAATGAGTTGGTTTGGTTAGACCCAAATATACGAGTTCTCTATATAAACTATAACTCGTCCCTTCAACAACTTCAACTCAAATTAGGGTTTTATGCGTCTCACCTTCTGTGCTTAAATCTTTTTGTATATTACGTTTGGTCTTAGTTCAATTTTAGCTGAAAATCCAAAGCTTTTGTGCTTTTTTTGTCTCTCCGAAAAGCCTTTTTGTTCTTCTTCTGTTGTTTTGGGCATCTCTGGAGCAGTTAAATTTCAATTTTAATTTCTGGGTTTGCATTTTTTTACAGATTGATGAAATGGGTGTTCGTTATTTTCAATTGTTTTTGCTTGGCAAATGTGTATGACTTTGTATTCTTTGTGTTTAATATGGGTGTGATGTTGTTTATGGGTAGCTTCAAATTTGATATATGTTTGTTCAATGAGATTTGCAAATGTTTAGAAATCGTGAGGTTATTAATGATTTGGGATCAATATAATTTAGTGATTGAGACTAGTGTTTTGAAACTCTTGACATTGAGTTCTTACTTATCAGAAGAAGATCCAATCATCCTTGGATGATTTCTTGAATGCTAGTGTGTTAATATTTGAGATGGGGTATTAAAGTTTTGTTTTGAAATACCATAGCCTTAGCAGATTGTGATGAAGCAAAGTATATAATCCAACACTTGATCTGAGATATCTCAGTGATTGTAAACCATCCTTTATGCTTCTGAATCTACCTGGTTTTATACTCTCTTTTTTCCTTTTTTTAATCTCTTTGATTCTCTATATTTGTAGCAGATAGATTTGCTTTCATGTTGCTTGTTTCTTGCATTTTCTATTTCAGCTCATGAAGTGAAGTGGCAACAAATTTTAAGGTTCGAAACTGATATTTTTAAAGTTTAAACTGATATGGGTGCAAGGAGAATTTGCCTTCAAACTATTTAACCATTCATCAAGGTAAAATTGCACCTAGTTCTCTTATTTAAATTTTATAGGTCCAAAAATGTAGTTAGAAAAGAAACACTTCCCAAATTATCGATGACTTCAAACGATCAATAGTTTCTTACAAGTTTAAAAAGTAGTAGGTAACAAATAACTTAATTATAAAAAAAAAAATCATATAATTTAGATGTGGATTGAATTCAACTCCAATTTATATCACTAATGTGCCTATAATTCTAACACTTCCAGTCACATAATCAAAATGTTACGCATTGCCATCATATACAATAAATAAATATAAATTAGGAAAAATAAAAGAAAAATAAGAGAAAGAAACACTTGATCCATTAAAACACAATTGTCAACTTCATTTAAAGTATGTGAAGGTGTAAAAAATAACAACATAAATTGTTTAGAGTGTAATTGATGAGATCAAGGTGCTGATTTATAAATTATTTTGAGCAATACAAAAGTGTTTGGTAAGATACCTTAAAACTAAATTAATTTTGGAATTTTTAACTTATAAGCTACAAGCTAGGTATGATAACGGAGGACAAGCAAACTTTTCCTAAATCTTAAATTATAAATTAATCCTAATCTCACATTTCTAAATAATTCCTTAATGCAAAGATTATTTTCTTTTTTAGTTTTGTAATCTGTTTTTACACCTCGCTAAATTATTTTTTTTGATTTTGTGAGTTATGAAAGAATGACAAAAAAATTAATAAGATCGAATGTTGATTTTTTTCTCAAATTAATAATAAAAAATATCTTTCTATTTTATTTTATTCAATTTTTATATTATTTAAAGATAAATAATTTTAATCAATATTAACTTATATTTTTATGACACAAATTAGCTCAAATAACTTAATAGTCTTATTTAATTTTTTTTTAATATTTAAACATAAATAATATCAAACAAAAAAATTAAAAGAAAAAAAAATTAAATATAACATTTTACTAACTATTTTTTTTTATAGAAAAAATTATTTAAGACATTTTGAGTTTTTAATCTCTTTTTATTTATATATATATATTTTTTATTAAAATAAAATTAATGTAAATTAAATATTTTGTTTATTTTAATTTGTGTTTTAATTAAAGAATATTATTGAAATTAAAAAAAATACGGAGTTACAAGAAAATGTAAGGAGCAGGAGGAAGATTTACCTCGAGGACTCTTAAGACACTCAAGCATGTTAGTCTCTACGCCTAGCTTGCATTTTTTATTTATTATTATTGTATAGTATGGTATCTCTGTTAAATATGTTTAAATATTTTTATTTATTATTTCATTAATATCATATATCTAAAAGTGTATACTTGCAGTAAAACATTACTTTTGTAGCATACTTTTGAAATTAAAAGATTACAAAAAGAAGTCTTTTATATTTTTCTAATTTATGTGCAAGATGCAAACTTTGAATTATGAGAGAAATACAAACTTATCTATACTTGTTACAATTTTAGGTAGCACAAACAAAAACTTTTGTCATGTCTAGTTGTCACGTTTTTAAAAAAAAAAATTAAAAAATCATATTTATCTAAAGAAGAATGTTTTACACGTGACGCATTGTGAGACTTCATGAGTTTTTGTGAGAAGCAAATGGATCAATGTTTCAGCTGGTCCAAAACGAGGGAATCGGCTCAATATGCGTAGGTGGTTTTTGAAATAGGGATTTTGAATATGGTTTTTCCTTTCCGTGTATGGCTGTGCAATGGTGATTTCAGCAGATATTGCATAACAATGATAGAGCACCCCTTTTGGTAATGGTTTTGAATTTGCGATTTGTAACACTTTTTTTTGCTATATATACGATGTTTGTGGCATGGTGAACCTCCATTCGCATTGCATTCAAATTCTTTTTTGTTTGTTCACTTCATTTCTTTATTGGGTTTTGATGATTTTTTTAAGGGTTTTCTTCTCAAACTTGCTTGCTTTTGCCTTTTGTTCACAGTTTCAAACTTTTATTTTTTTTCTCTTCATCTATTTTACATTAATTTTCTCCACTTTTCTTGATATATAATGAATTAGAAAGAACAGGAAGGTGGGGTTGATGTGCGGTAAGTCAATGTCAATGTTAATAATGGGCAAAATACCTTGTAATGGGAAAACACTTTCATGGAAGATGACATCCCGACTTGTAAAAAAAGTATCTGCATCTATATCAAATAAATTGTATGCTTTTTTATTGGGAGGATAACCAATGAAGATGCACTGTCGAGCACGCGAACGAAATTTTTGCTTAGGTGAAACAACAGTTGCATAACAGAAACAACCAAAAGTTTTTAAGTGAGAAAGTGAAGGTGGACAATTATATAGCATCTCAAAAAGGTGATTTATTTTTTAGTAAAGGTGTTGACAAACTATTAATGATATATGTGGCGTTTAAAACGCATTCTCCAAAATTCTAATGGTAAATGGGGCTGAAATAAGAGGGTTCGTGTTGTGTTTAAAATATGTCTATGTTTGTTCAGGAGTGTAGATACAAGTGCGTTGACATTCAATACCTTTTTTGAGAAAAAAATTATGCATAGAAATAAATTTCAATCTGTTGTCAACGCGAATGGTTGTAATAGATGCCTAAAATTGATTTTGTGTAAAAGTAATGAATGTTTATAAGAGATGTTGGGTTTTAGACTTCTTACTGATAGGTAGTAAGGAAGATGCAAGTTGTAGACACGCCGAAGGATGTCCGAGGCGCTTGTGCCAAATCAGAGTCGGTCGAAATTTGACATGCGTGAGCTTTGTTTGGAAGAGTGGACATGTAGTATAAGTCTGTGTGTTGTTTACCCGAGCCAATCATCTTCTAGTAGCGAAGTCCTGCAAAACGCAACCATGTGGAGTAAAAACGACACAACAATTTAGTGAACTGGTTATCTTACTCACGGACATGAGATTTTTAAATTAAAAGAAGGAACACAAAGAATATCTTTGAGAGTGATTTTGTCATTGAATTTAATTGTGTATGTAGATTAGATGGGCGCAGTTGAGTCTGTGGGCAAATTAACATTTGGAATAAATGATGATGAAATGTGTGTGAAAAATTGTGAATAAGATGCAATGTGATCGGTTCGGTTGCTCCGCTATCCAAAATCCATGGTTTCATAAAAGCAGAATTAGAAGACGAGTTATGGGCAAGCAAACCTGCAGAGCTAATGTCACTTTTACCGTTATTGTTGAGCGAGTAAATAGCCTTTTTCAATTGCTGAATTTGTTTGGCAGTGAAGCCTTGTACATATCGGACTCGTTACTGATGTCTTCTTTGTCAGACATTATCTTTTATTTAGGGGATTAAAATTGAGAGGCTATCAGGGCACCAAGATCGGTGTTATGATACCATATAAGAAAAAAAAATTTATGTGTATGAAATATATACTAGTGTATGGAGACTTTCTCTATCCAAATTACAATCTAATTAGACAGGAATTCACTCTGTCATGAGATTCTATCATTATTAAATTAATTACATATAATTAGATATAATATCGAATTGCATACAATAATTGCGTGTAATTTCATAATTTATTTTCTTAATAAGATTTGTAGTATAGGTTGTTATTTGTGCTTTTATAGTATTATTATTATTATAGATTACATAGAAAATTATTATATTAACATCATGAAAAGTTGTAGGAAATTGTTAACAAATGTTGTAATTTTATACTCAATACACCTCTTCTATACTTATGATAGTCAAAATTTATAAAAATCGAAAGATTCGTCATGAATTTTTCTTAATGCAACTGTGTTTGATTCTCATTAAAATGTTTGATTTTCATATTCAAATCTTCCCTCTAAATAGAGTTTATTAAAAAATATTAAAACATTATTAGAATTCCTATTATTATGAGTTTTAATTTAAATAAAAGGAATTATGAGTGATTATGAAATTTATAGGTAGTTTTATTTCTTATTTATTTTTTAATTGATGGGTGGAATTATAATAAATTTTTAGCTATGTTTTTTTCTATATTTAAAGATTGTCAATATCAAGTGTGTAAACATTTTCAACTTTAAATTCTTATGTATCAATACCTAATTACTCATGATAATTTTGTTTTATCAGTATCTAATTAGTCATGATAATTTCGCTGCAATCTAATTTTTAAAATAATATATATTTATTTTTTTATTAATAAATTACATATTTAGATGTAGGTCATTATATAATTTCTAACAATAATTATCTCTTCAATGAAAAATTATTAGAACTTCTATTAATATTGTTATGAGGTTTAACTATAGGAATTATTAGTGTTAATAAAATTTATCGATAGCTTTATTTTTTATTTATCTTCAAATTAATTGATAAAATTATTATATTTTTTAGTTATATTTTTCCTTATTTAAAGTTTGTCAACAATCCAAATAAATTGTGTGAACATCTTTGAACTTAATCATCTGAATAAATTGTCTTCATTAAATCTTACTGATCTAGTTTATGAATATCATGAAATTTTTTTATTATGGCAATCAAACTTAATAATATTGGACAACAATAGAATAACTGTAGCAACCAATTTAATTCCTATAATTAAATTTCAATATTTTAATGTTAAAATAATATATTGAATGGAAATATAAAAACAAAATCTTAAATTATTTAATGTCATACTTAAATAAAAAAAATTACACTAAAAACCTCTTAAACTATTTAAACTTATAAATAAATACAAATCCTAAATTATTTAACATTGTCCTTAAATAAAAAATAATAAAAAATAAAATAAATAAATCGTTTAAAATTGTAATTATAATCAAATACAAGTCTTAAATGTGATCCCTAAATAAAATTTTACAATGAATAAAATTTTAAACAAATAAAAATGTAAAATTATTTAATGTGATACTTAAATAAAAATTTCTCAAATTATTCAAAATTATTTAATATCGTACATAAATGATAATTTGAAATAAATATATTTTTCTAAAATATTCAAAATTGTAAATAAAGACAAATCCTAACTTATTTTATGTCATATATAAATAAAAAATTTAAATAAATAAATTTCAAAGTTTTTAACTATTATAAGTAAATAAAAAAATCTGAAATTATTTTATTTCCTACCTAAATAAAAATATTAAATTTATAAGTTTTTCAAAATCCTAAATAAATGAAAATCCAAAAAAATTGTAATATATTTTTAAATAAAAATAGAAAATTAATAAAATCCTTAAATTATTCAAGATTCTAAATATATCCATATCCTAAATTATTTAATGTCTCTTGGATAAAAATCTAAAATTAATAAAATTTCTAAGTTTTCCAAAATCCTAAACAAATACAAATGCTAAATTATTTTATTTCTTACTTAAATAATAATCTAAAAAAATAAAATTTCTAAATATTTTAAAATCCTAAATAAATACAAAATATAAATTATTTAATCAAACTTTAATAATAATTATATTAAATAAATACGTTCGATCATTTCATAAGATATTGTTTTTGAAGCAGAAATTTTTTTTGAAGCAAAAGTTAACGTAAAAAATAGTGAAAATTTATTTTTTTAAGTCCTTTTTTTACATAATTATTTATTCTAACTTATTTTTCTCAAATTTTGTTTGAATTTGTTGATACTTGAACAATTTATTTATTTATGTGTATTATTTATGTTTATATTAATTTTAGTATGTTTAGTTTTTATTTATTTATTTATATATATTGATTTTTATTTCTTATATTAATATTTTTTTATAATTTTTTTTATTTAATTCCTTATTTACATTTACACTTTTATATATATATATATATATATTTAATTATGTAAACTGTATTTTTATATAAAATAGTGAATGAAAACGTGACAAATAAATTAACAAGTGTGATAGAATAAATCAAATTAAACTTAGAATGTGATGAAGAATTTAAGTTTATGAAACTATTTAAAAAAAACAATAAAATTATTTTTGAAACAGCAGTAAACATGCCAAATAAAAAAATTTGAGTTATTTACCTTTTAGGATGAATAATTTTTTACATAATTATTTATTTTTTAGTTACTATTCTTAAAAGATACCTAAACAAATTATTTATTTATGTGTATTATTTATATTTATATATTATTTATATTAATTCTAGTATGTTTAATGTTTTATTTTTCGTATATACAGATTTTTAATTTTTATATATTAATATTTACTATTTAATTTATTTATTTATTAATAAATTAATAATATTTCATAAATAATTAATATACAACATTCCTTTTCGTTTTCATGTATAGCACGGGTCGAAAACCTAATATCATTTCTATCAATCCCTCTTAATCCGTTTTTATCAGGTCAAGGGTCAAAATGTGAGACATAAAAAAATAAGATAGTATAATACATTGTTCAGTCTGTTTTTAATGCAACATTTTAATACAATTCTTTATTATCACATATTTTTGCTGATAAAAAAAAACAATTCTTTATTATCACCATCAATACAGTTTAATACATTGTTTTGGGTGTTTTCAATGGAAAGTTGAGAGTAATTTTAACATTTAAAATATTCAATATTTATTTTAATTATTATATTGTTTGAATATTTGTTGCGTTACATTTTAATTTTTTATGTAGTTCAAATTAAGAATATTTAGATTTTTAAAAATAAATAAAGCCAAATAATTTAAATAAATATTTTTTCCATAAAAAACATGCAACTCTTATTAAGATAATGAAAGTATTAAAAGTTTACTTTTTTTTAAAATCTAAAATTATTTGTACAATAATACTTTTTTTTCTAAAAGTTAAATTTTGTTTATATAAAAAAATTGATATAATTGCATTCTTTTATGCCGTATTACATTTATTAATTAATTAATTGTTTGATTGATTTATTAATTCATTCATTAATTAGTAATTATGAAACACCTTAGATTTATTAAAATTAAATTGTTAATAATAAAGTAAATTATAAAGTATTTTTCCATAAACACACCTGAATATTTGCTTGGTGCAGATGTGGTATCAGTTCAGAAACATTAATATAAAGCCACCACTCTAACTCTCAGTGAATTGAAACAACCATTTCTCAAAAAAATTACAAATGGCTGCTTCACGTTTTTTATTGCTCTGTTTCGTCTTTGGTTTTGCTGTTCCTTGCTTTGGTCGTGCCATTCCCACAGGTCTTTTCTCAACCTTTTCTTTCTCTCTTTCATTTACTATAGTAACCTATTTTCTTTTTAATCTAAAAAAACTACAAAAGGTCTTCAATTTCTACGGATATTATATATAACTGAATATAAATCTTATTTTATAAATTTCATATTATAAGTTTGATTTTATATGATTAAGTTTATTTTATTTTTTTTATGAACTTTCTGAAATTTTAATGTTTTGTATAAACCTATGAAGACACAGAGAAGAACAACCCATTGCCTCCAAGCATGGAGCAAGATCATCAATTGTTAGATGAGGAAGACAGAGTCATACACTCAATTCAACCACGTGTCAAATTTTCTGGTAATTCATTACATATTATTTTTAATTTCTTTTAATTTTTTTTTACCTTAACTACAACATGTGTTAGATTTTTAAAAAAAATTAAAAAAATTGTACGAGATTTATATCACTACAAGGAAATCATGAAATAAAAATCAAATTTAGAAACAAAAAATAAATAGTTGTTATAATGACTAAATTAGAAACGAGATTAAATAAATTTTTGGTTTTTAAATTAGTTTCTATTATTGTTAAATGTTTTCTAAATTGGTACCTAATTAGCAATCAAGGTTTTTCTACCAAACTTAGAATCTAAAATCTTGGTAGTTAATTAGATAAAAAAAAATATTTAATAATAATAGAAACTAATTTAAAAATCAATTTTGTTACTTTGGTAGTTAATTAAATAAAAAAATTATTTAATAATAATAGAAACTAATTTAGAAATCAATTTTGTTTTAGTTTTTAAAATAATCTCTAATTTAATTACTACTGCAACTAATTATTTTGGTATCTAAAAATGGATTTCTATTTGATGATTTTCTTGTATATATGTAGTTTCTTTTGTTAAAGTATTTAATCCTAACTAAATATTTAAATAATATACTAATAAATAAGTTGAATCCTTAGATAACACTTTATTAATTTTTTAACGAAAAAAACATTTTGAATTTAAAAAAAAAAATACTAAAATTGAAAGTACAGAGTAAATAATTCCTCTTCTTTATCTTGTGCTCTTAAGTTTTATTTATTTATATTTGAATTTAAATGTCTATGTTAATATTGATTTTTTTTTTCATTGTGTGTTCATGGCTAAATGGCGTGAAAGTATTAAATTCGATTCATTAAATATATTTTAAATTACTTTGAAGAGTAAGCATTAAATACCCTTTTTTATGCGACAGTTTTTTTTTCTCAAAAATCATTTTTTTTATTCTAATAACGTACTAATACATATTTAATAGTTTAAATCATAAAGAGAGAGAAAATAAAGTTAAAAATAGTTTTATATTGATGTAAATAAGAGTACTAGTTATATTTATCACGCATTAAGAGTACTTTTTTAGAGAATGTTTGATACAACAAAAAAAAAATTTTATATGCATGAATTACAATTCCAGAAATTATAAAATCTAAAAGTTATAAATTTTAAGGAATAACTAAAAAAAAAATCGTTGGAGAAAATATTCATTAGTAATGAAATTTTTATACAGAATAACTTTTAAAACTTGAAAAAAATACCACTTCTCTCCCATAAAAAAAACATAGCTAATAACTAGTTTTTAATCACATTGATAGTTGAGAATGTGATTTTTTTTAAAAACCAAAAATTATACACCTTTTTTCTAATGTTAAATTTTCAGAAAACTTTTTCCCCTCTAAATATAGCCTTAACAATGGAAGGCATTGACTTAAAAAGAAAAAATAAAAAAAGGAAGATACTACATAACTTATTCTAAAATATTAGTATGTTTCTGCATTAAATAACGTTTCTTTTAAATCTTGAAATAGGTTAAATTAATCAATAGTTCTTTCAACTATTTCAAAGTTTTTAGTTAGATTTCTAAACTAAAAACAATCGATTAAATATGTTTTTTAACCCACAAAATTATGAATTTTGTATTAAAGATTTTATATTTGATATCTAAAACAAATTATTTGTATTTCATATCTACTATTATGTTTTTTATTTAAATAATTTCTGAGTTGTTTTAGATTTATCTTTTGATATTTTAGTTTTTAATCATAATGATAAAATATAATCCTGAATTTTTTATTATTAAAGTATTATTTTTTAAAACTAAAAATGTCTCCATAATCTTGGATTATTCGGCCCATGGCTACAGAGGATTGGGCTGGATAGAAGCTAGCCCAAACTGTTTCTACCGAAAACTCCTTTCTAAAGATTTCTTTATTGACTCCCATGATATCTTCCCGCACCCCATACTTTTAAAATTACCAAAATTATTTATTCTGGATTTCATAATCCATATTACAAATTTCGTAATAAAAAATTTATATTTCTTACAATATATTTGTAGAAAAAGATAAATAATATATTTTACAATAAAAAATTGTTTTTAAAATATAATTTACCATCTTAAACTCTTCTAAGTTGTTTGTTTTAAAAAAGTTCACATATTTTTATTTTTATTTTTTTGCAGAAAATTCAGAAGTGAAGATAGAGGGTCTAGATCTAGACTATACTGGCGCACATAATCACCCATGCCCACCAGATCACTGCCCTCCTGGTCAAAAGCCACCAAGTACTGTATAGTACTAAGCCCAATACTTTGTCTTCTTATTATCATGCACGAAATAACAGAATAAAAACCTATTTCTCTTTCATCATATTTATCTCAATTTTTTAATTATCTTAATTAGAGTTTCACTCTTCAATTAAATTTTGAGGTATTTTTACAAGTTAAGGTTTTTTGAATCAACTGTGAAACTATTTTTTATTTCTAAATTTCATGATTCCATCTAAAATAATAATTTCTAATTAAAGATATGGTATATGAAAAAGCAAACTAAATTTCTCATATTGTGGGTTCAAATAGTAATAAAATGAATATTTTTAAGTAAAATATTAAGTTGAATTGCTATAAACAGAAAGAATAAGATCTCATAAAAAATAATCAATCAGATTTTTTGAGCGAGATTTTTCGTGTTGGTAGATATTTCATCTTAATAAAAAAATCTTAATGATTTATTTCTAATAATAGTTATATAATATTTGGATTTTTTGGTTTATTAACGAGAAACTCCTACTTATTGAAACGAAATTTAACCCAAAGAGAAAATAATTAATATTCTGAAGGACAAAATACTCGAGGTCAATATGCTACATAAGCTTGTTTATTTTTAAAGCTATTAAATTTAAAATGTAAGTGTTTTTGTTGATAATGATATTAAATTAATTTGTAGGTTCTTAATGTTTTGTTAAATTTCTATAATTTTTAAACTTTTAACTGGATCCTTAAGATTATAATTTTTTAAATTAAGAAAGATTTATCAAACATGTTGTTAGTATCACGTTGATTTATATTTATTTTAAATTCATAAAAATACATGATTACGGTAATTTAAGTGATTATAATTAATCCTACATAAAAATATTTATTTTTGTATAATGTTAGTAATTTTTAAGTTTTGTGATCTTTTTTATAATATTTCATCTGTCCTTCAAACTTTACCTTTTAAAAAAAAATCATTTGAAGTATAAATAGCATGTCTTTTGAATTTATTATATAAGACATAATATAAGGAATTGCAATTTTAAATTTTGTTAGTCTTAAAGTATGAAAAAAATTGTCACATCATGCATAAGAGAATATTAATATATACAAACCTTTATCCAATTATTTTACTAAAAATACAATCAAAGTACGTGATTGAGTCTAATGAAAATCAAAATATTTTACTAAGAAATTTTACTTTGACAAGGAAGAATATGTACTTGCAAAAATGACCGCGATATTATAAAAAAAATGGTTAGATAATTGAACGTGAATGGGTAAAATCAAAGTTCAAAAAATCAAAATCCTTCACTTTTAAATAAGTTGATATCAAATTTTTAGTGCAGAATTAATCTCCTTAAGTACATGGTACTTTTAAAAGAACTTTCAACGAAGAAGAAGTAAAAAGTAAGAACACAACGTAAAGAAAGTGAAAGATAAGTTTATTTTGAGTTAAGGGAGAAAAAGTAGAAAATCAAATAAAACTTTACTGTAGATTTGTTTGATGAAATAGTTTATTGTAGATTTGGTTTATGTGATAAAATAAATTTGGTTGTATATTCGTATATTTAGAGAATAATTTATAAAATAAAATCTTAAAAGTAATTTAATGTAAAAAATAAATTTTCAAATATGTAAATTAAAGTTAAAATAAAATTAGAATTACAATACAAAATTATTATAAAACTTTAATAAATAAAAAACATATTTCAAGATAAAAATATATTAAAATAAATTATCAAATTTGAAATTAATTAATCATACTTTATTTATTATTATAATATTTATTTTAATTATTTATTTAATTTAATATAAAATATATATTAAAAAAATATTAAAAAAATATTAAAAAAATATTAAAAAAATATTTTAATAATTATTTAATAATTTATTTATTATAATACTAAAATATATTTATGCATATTTAATTATTATTTAAATTTATATATTTTAATTTAATGTTAAAATAAAAAAATTATTATTATATTTTATTTAGTTTTAATCGATTAACTTTTTTTTTTGAATTAATTATAATTGGCTAAACACTACAAAAAAAAATCACTTTTAGCGACCACCAAATTCGGTCGCTAAAAGCACTATAATTGGTGGCTAAACGTATCTGCGACCGAAACAGTCACCAAATAAAGATGGAAGCGAAAACCCTAGTCGCAAA
>Ga0123342_1008381_pt1 | contig 13039 bp, 13 predicted proteins | sample Turbeawhitnodule_FD_89960 | JGI IMG/M metagenome (GOLD analysis project Ga0123342, IMG submission 89960) | Root nodule microbial communities of legume samples collected from Mexico - Turtle bean Mexico white nodule | ecosystem: Host-associated > Plants > Roots > Nodule | place: Mexico: Nepantla...
AAATAAAGATCATAAAAAATGTAAAAAGGTATAAATTCATAAATTAGAGATTATTTTATATGTAAATTAGCAATAAATCCTCATAAGTGCCTATATTTTAATATGAAATATTACTGAAATTAGGCACTTATCACTCTTCCCAACTTAGAATCTTGCTTGCCCTCAAGCAAAGTAAATGAATATATTTGAATTTAAATATAAAATAGCTTAATTCACTAAACAACAGATCATATTAGAAACTTATTATTCTTCCAAATTCAAATATAGAAAAATATAGACACAATTAACTTCCAGGATCAATCACAACAAATAAATGAGAATTCATCAAGGAATTTCTTCTCATATGCTCACGGGTAAGTGTTTCTCTCTATTTTCACTAAATCATAACAAATCACAATTGCTTTTCATTTCATCTTCAAATCACAAACATACTAGAATCATGAATCTTGAGGTCTTTTGCAGGGTTATAATGAGGTTGGGCTTCTAAAAAATATTGGTTTTTCTTAGATAACAAAATGCACATCTTAAAGAAGAAGAACATACCTACAATTCTATTATAGAGAACATGTATGTAATCACCATTTTCTTTTGATGTCACCTTTTTTGTCATTTTCTTTCTAACTTTTCATGATTTTCATGATGATTTTTTTTTCTTTTCTATTTCCTTTTCTTTTTCTGTTTCTCTTATATTTTTTTTCATTAATTGGAAAAAATTCTTCCTATTTTCAACTTTTTGAGCTTTCACAATCAAAACCAACCATTCCCTTTTCTATATGTATTACATCTATCTTCTGCTTCCTTAAACATGCTAAAGGGTAGGAAAATATATCATCAAAGGTTAGGGTGCAATAATAACAAAAATTCTTAGTCCAAAGGGGATATAAAATATATGGAATTCTAATAAGATAAAGGTTGGGTATTTGGCCCTGGGTTCCTAATTAACACAAACAAATGCCACAATCATCTTCATGCTCTTTTATGATGTTACAAAAATAAAAATAAAGCAACCACAACTGTCAATTCATTAGTAAAACTCCCAAAATTGTTTAAGATTCACACACTCACTTGGTTTAATTAGCCTCATTCTTTTTTGTTTTGTCATTCTTTATCCTAATCAATCATCCAGTTAAATTTTCATGTATCACAATTTCAACTACATTTGAATAGGGATTCAATCATATTTTCTTTTCTAACATGTGTCTAATTCATCTCACTATCTAATATTTAAACACAAATTCCTTTTTCCACAATTCAAAATTAATATTCTAGTTCTTTTTATTTGAGAAAAATAAAACTAGAAAACAAACAATTTAAAATTGAAATTTATTCAAGACATAAAACTAACAAAAAAGAAAATGTATTCAAACTACCAAATAAGCAAATAAATATAAAACAAAATAATCGAGAAAAAAATAAACAGAAAAATAAAACCAAACTTAAATAACTGAAAATAAAAGAGAATTAGAAAGATAAAATTATATTTTTCTCAATCCTTTCTTCCCAAGAAGTCATTCAGTTTTTTGTTAAAATCTTCCTCTATAGTCTTGCTTCATTTACTAGATCTGTCCCCCTTGAATAATAGGACATGTCCTCAGGCAAAAATATATAACCTGCAAACTGATTGGGAGGCATATTATAGGTAGTGGTACCTTTGAGGCAAAAATAAAATAAAAGTTTTTTTATTTTGTAAAAACTACAAATCATAAAACTAATTTTTTTGAGAAAGGAAAGGAAAAAGATTTTTTATTTGGAATTTTTTCTAGCTTGAGCGAGAATTTTCGACACCAAACTCGCTTGAGTGAGATTTGTCTCTCTTGAGCGAGAATCCCTGCAAAAAAAACTCAAATTTTTCGTCGTAGAACTCGCTTGAGTGTCCTTTGTCTCGGTTGAGCGAGATTCCCTACACGAAAACTCTATTTTTCGACGTCAAACTCGCTCAAGCGAGAGTTGACTCGCCTGGGCGAGAATCCCTACAATAAAACATGATTTTTGAAAGGTAAAATCAAAACAAAAATAAAAAAACAACATAAAACTAAAATGTGGATTGGGTTAAGTGCTCATTTAACGTCATCTAGCTTGACGCCTGTTTATTTCGAGCTGGACAACTCCATCCTTTAGACTATAAAAAAGATTAAAAGTTACCATATCATCTTGGGCTGTAACTTGAAGTTCTCCTTTTTCAACATCAACTATGAGTCTCGTTGTCTTCATAAAGGGTCTGCCAAGTATCAAGGGAACCTCTTCATCTTCTTTCATATCCATTATAAAATAATCCACAGGAAATGTGAACTTATCCACCTTCACCAAAATATCTTCAACCACACCATAAGGATATTTGATGGATTTTTCTGCCAACCGTAACTGCATTTTGGTGGGTTTAATCTCCAAATCACCTATTTTCTTCAGCATTGCCAAAGGAATTATATTTACGCTTGCCCCCAAATCCAATAAAGCATTATCCAAAAATAAAACACTTATAGACACGGGAAGGTTAAAACCCCCTGGGTTCTTGGATTTTTTAGGCAAACCTTTTTGAATAATGACAATGTATCTATCCTCCAGCTCTATATTTTCTTCTTCAATATAGCTCATATTCTTTCGAAATCTCTCAAGTGTTGAATCTTGCTTCAAATTTCCTGCAAAATAATTTTTACGGAGCAAATTGTAAAAAAAATTGTCCTTATCTTTTTTTGAAGGAGCATGAGGGTATGATAAATCTTTTTTCAAGGACACCTCTCTCCTTATTTTCACTCTTTTTCTTTATTTTTTTCTCCTCAATTCTTTCTTTTCTTTTCTCTTTCTTTCTCATCTCTTTTCCCCTCAGTCTCATCTTCTTTTTCAGCCACTACATTATTGCAATGCTCTATAGTGTTGCCTGAGAATTCATCAATTTGTTCATTTGTAATTTGTGCAATTTGTTTGGCCATCTGTCCCATCTGAATCTCTATACTCCTAATCGTGGTCATGCTATTTTCCTGCGTGATCACAATCTTTGCTAGAGCGTCTTCAAATTTACTCATTCTTTCAAGAACATATAGATCCTCAACTTCAAGTGAATTGTTCTGATAAAAACAATGACCATTAGGATGATCACCTCCACAAAAATCACACCTGATTGATTGAATTTGACTTTGAGATGAATGAACAACATGTAATTATTGGGAAAATTTAGCCATTTGTGCGATTAGTTGCTCAATCTGTTGTGTCATAATTATATTTTTAGCCAAGAGTGCAAACAACCCTTTATTCTGACTACTGTTTCTATTATGTTGGGTTTGATAACCAGTTGATGCTAATGCATCAATAATCCTTGTCGCTTGTTGTACACAAAGAACCATCATGGTGCCGCCAGCTGCAGCATCTAGGAGCATGTCAGATTTGAGACCATTGAAAAATATGCTCAGTTGAGCAATATCTTCAAACCCATGATTTGGACCTTTTCTCAATATCATCTTAAATCTTTCCTATGTCTCACAGAAGACTTCATATGCTCTTTGTCTGAACATGGAGATTTCAGACTTTGCTTTGATGTAGCGAGAGATTGGAAAAAATCTTTGCAGAAATTTTTCCTTTACCTCTTTCCAACTAATGAGGCTCTGATTTGGAAATGATTTGAGTCACTCTTTAACTTTACTTGCCAATGAAAAAGGAAACAAGCGCATACAAAAATTTTCAACATCATCAGATTTAAATCCCATTGCTCCCACCAATTCATAAAATGTGTCAAAATGTGAATATGGATCCTCATATTCCATTGTTGTAAATTGATAGGCACTGATGAGAGTGAGAAAATCAGGATTTATTTCCAAGGCTTTGGTGGTAGCACGTATTGCAATACTAGAAATATTCCTTGACCCTTGGTACATGACATAATCTCCAAGTATCCTCCTAGGAGGTAGTACTTGTTCTCCAGCTATGTTACTTTCTTCTTGAAAGATATTAGTGAAAAAAAAAACAGAGTATATATATTTAAAAAAAAACAGAAAATTAAATTAAAAAAAAATATCAATTCAAAATAAATATAAATATAAATAGAAACAAATAAATTCAAAAATCTGAAATTAAATTAAAAAAATTAATTTAAAGATAATGAATAAAAGAATAAAAGAAAATCTGCAAATTAACAGGAAATAAAAAAACAAATTTGTAATAAAATAAAATAAACAAAATAAAACAATTATATAAATAAAACAACATAAAAAAGTAACAAATATAAACACAATAAAGAAATATAAACAAAAAGTAAGAACTATTAACAAAAAAATAAAAACAGTTAAAATATTCACAATATTTAGGAAACTATACTTAACAAATTAAACCTGTTCCCGACAATAGTGTCAGTTTTTGATGACTTATTACGACAAGTGCATTGCATTGTCAGAAGTAACAATTGTTCCTAAGGACAAATATCGATCCCACAAAAAACAATGAATTATCGAGTACAATAATTGCTAAATATAAAATAAAACAATTAAAAAGAGTGTTGAAGTGTGTGTTGGTAATGATCAATAAGAAAAACAGAAAAATAATTAGTTGCTTCAAGTTGGAAAAATAGGGATTAAGTTTCATCTCTCTCCTTTCATGTATTTTGATAAGCGTGTTAATATTAAGTTCTTTGATTGAAATTGATGCCCGTATAAAAGTCATTTATATCGATTCCTCGGATATAAAATCCTTAAGAATGTTCCCTAACTATCGATCACTCGCATAATTATAAGAACAACTTAGAATCAAGCTCAAACGTTAATGACAATTAACATTTCAAGTCTATTCCTAACACTCAAAATACTTTCCATTCAGATTTAAGATTCTCAATGTCAAACAAATTTAGAAACAAAACAACAATACCAATAATCAATCAAGAACTGAATATTATAATATATAAATATCACCTCAATACATAAGAGTTCAAGCAGATTACTTCCAATCCCAAATGATAGAATTAGTCAGACATACTTCTAACACCTTCCATTCTCTCAATTGGGTTACAATTCACTCTCTACTGTTTTCCTCTCAATCTGGTACCCTAGGGTTGAGCCTCTGTCCCCTTATTTAACCTAATTTACTATGGTTAGGTGGCTTCCTATGTCGCGCTGATGAGCTAAGTGATAAAACATAAAAAAGCCCAATTTCTCTAACGCATTATTGTTCGAGCGAGGAATTCTCACTTGAGAGAGAAAGGCGTCGATTTCCGAAAACTGTCCTGGAGCATTCTCGCTTGAGCGAGATACTCCTGTTTCAAAATTGGTTTTTTCGAAGCTTTTTCACCATTCTGAGACCTTCCAACTTTCTCTTTTTGGCTAAAATCATTCTCCTTTATTCCAAATCTTCAATCTCCCATAAAAACTTGCAATTAATACCAAATTTGGGAATAAAATGCTCTTATTCAAATAAAGATCATAAAAAATGTAAAAAGGTATAAATTCATAAATTAGAGATTATTTTATATGTAAATTAGCAATAAATCCTCATAAGTGCCTATATTTTAATTTGAAATATTACTGAAATTAGACACTTATCATTTGTGCCTCTTACATGAAGCATGGTAATAAAGTGGCCATTGAGTCTGTTGACATTGCTCGTACACATGCCATCGCATCTTAAAATGTAGGAGCAAAAATCAAAGGATGCAACGACTATTATGGTGAGCATGTACACTATCAATGTCACATAGTGTCCTACCAGTACTTTGAGTCTAATATTTGGTCTTTGTTGGTTGACATGAACATTGGTAATGAAAATGTTATGGACCAATGTTACGACTTCTTGTGTGAAAATCCAGCTAGGGTCAAACAACTATTTTGGATTACCTGTCCAATGAAGGATGACAAATTGTTTAATATGATGAATCAACACAATTAAATTATGTTTTAGTTGTATTTTAAGGTTGCACTTCATTTTAGTTTGAACTTATTTCTATACCTAATTGAACTTATAATATGTAAGTGTTGATTGTGTTGTTTATCGAAGTCTTTAAATGATTCATATTTATGTTCTATTTACTCGTATGGTATTATTAAATGTGGTCACTATCCTATGAAATTGTTCATAATAGGTTATAAGTTTATCATCCATGGCATCTTCATCCACGAAGAGGCAGAAAACCTGTCAGGGTAAATTTCCAACAGATGATGTTCCAGTTCCCAATTCCCAAGCAATGGGGATTGAGGATGTTTTGGATTATTCACGTTATTTTAGTTCAAAATGTCAAATGGTGGTGTACAAGAAAAAGTTTCACGGAATATTAGTGTTATCATCGAAAGCGATGCATTTTCCATTTTTTGTTGCACTCGGGTTTCAGTTTGAACAACATTTGAATTTCCAAGGATCAACCACTCATTGACATGAAACTTCTATATTATGAGGACTTGATTAGATTTTTTTACACAATTTGAAGTTCACAGTTGTTGGTGACCTTTCTATTGAGATTACCTCACAATGGATGGAAATAAGACAAATGGTTTGGATTAACGTGACAAATCTGAGGTATGATGGTATTAAGTTAACCTCTGGTACCATCCCCGAGGAAATAAATTTTGATCGAGTAGTGACGCTATCATCCATGATTCGTTAAGAGGTACATGGTTTGAATGTCAGAAATGTAAGTAGTTTGACTATGAATGACAAACTACATCATTACACATGGGTGCACATGTTGTATCCTTAGGGCAACAACTTCTCATAAATATTGAATGAAGATATTTTCATGTTATGGTGCATAAAAAATAATATATTGATGAAGTGACCCCATTATATCATGCAACACATGATGAAATGTTGTGATAACAACATGCCTCTTCCATAAGCCATTTTGATAACACGGATCATGCAGGTATATGAGTTAGACTTTTCAAACGATGCATCAATCATGCTAGGATGGAATCACTAATTCGTGAAGAAAACTATGAGAAAGTTGAATATCTTGCAGGTAAATGGTGTTTGGCAACTTGGTAGGCCTGACGAGTAAGATGAAGAAGATGATAAACACCTACAATTACGAGAAGAACATGTTCAAGGCAGTCAAGATCAACCCTCAATCCCCCATGATGTGTGAATGTTAACCCAGATTTGGGATTGAATTCAAAACATCGAGGAAAGTATGATGGGCATGAGGTTGGATATATCAACACGCGCTTGGACATGTTCGACACATATTTTGACAAAATTGATGAAATGATGGATCGACGAGAAGATCGAGTGAATCAGATTGAATGTCATTAACGAAAATGATTGTATTATGATTATTTTATTGTTACTTTTGATGCCGAACATTGTTAAAGTTGTTATTTAATATTCATGTTTTATTGCTAGCTCTTATCATTTCATATTCTTTTTAATAGTTCTTTTTAAATTTTCCATTAATAAAATATAGAATTTGTTACATTTTTTTGGAGGAGTGAGGATATTGTTTCAAAATGCTTGAATGTCTGTGTATCACTCTTCATCATCATGTAGTTGTACACCTCATCATCATGTAGTTGTACCAGGTGTGGTGTACAGAAGCGATATACTATTGCCCATGCTAGTATTACAAAAATGTTTAAATATTCAATTAATTTTAAAATATAACTTTTTCATAATAATAGTCACAATTATCATTATTATTAATATTTCTATATATATATATATAATATAACTAATATATATAACATAATATACTATAAATTAAATAATCTTAAATAATATTAAAATTATATAAATATATATATTATTTATTACATAAATTTAACTAACACAAATATATAAGAATATTATTAATAAAAATAAAATAATATTTATTAAAAAAATTAATAATAAAAAAAATTTAATATCACAGTTTATTTATAATAAAAAATTATATAATAATTACTATTATTATAAATATAATAAAACTATTTACATTTAACACAAAATTAATTTCTAGTTATAATTTTTGAATTTATAAATATTTAAATTATTTATTTATATATAACAATTTACAATTTTTAGATATATTTATAATTTTACATGTAAATTATTTTTCTTCAAGTAATTAGTATTTTTTTCCTAAATTAATTATTTAACGGTATCAAAAATAATTTACATAATTTTAATTAACGGAAATCTACACAAAAAAATATTTAATTTTTAATTATTCTATTTTTTTAAAGACAAGGATACATTTGTAATTTTATATTTTACATCTTTAAAAAAAATCAAAATATCATAAAGATCACACCACTCACAAACTTCAATAAAGCACTTCAATAAAGCACTTCAATAAAGCTTCCTTACAACTCTACTATTACATACCTAAATCCAAACACGCTCACTCTCTTCACTCATTTCTCTCAAATTCTCATACATCCACTCTCTCAAATTCTCAAACTTCCACTCTTCAATCCAAACACAACCTAATATTAAAAAAAATACCACTCTACAACCGTGTTTTAAAATAAAATATTATAGTATAATAAAATAATAACTTTTTTTTTAAAATGGAATAGCTCTATCAAGATATCATTCTGCATTTTAAAAATGGAGGGATTAGCTTTGTCCATTTTAAAAATGCAGGGATTAGCTTGTATATAGAGATAGATAAATTCGGATTACTAATAAACTGATTAAAATAATTTTAGGAACAAATTATACTCTTATTTTTCCTTCTAGAAAATGTTTGAAGTAAGTTTAGATTGCTGGGCAGACAAGCAGATTTTTCAGTTTATATCGAAGAAGAAAAATAATAATGAAAGTGTCATACATAAACACCAGCATCATATGAAGGGTGGATTGAGTGAATGAGTAGAAGGGGTTCAGAATGAAGTGAAGAAGAAAATGAGGAAAAAAGCAGTGGTGATGAGTGAGGTAAAGTGAGGAGGAGGAACATAAATGGTGTCAGAAGTTTGAGTGTCATTGGTTGTTTTGACATCAGAGCATTCAAGACCAATTTCTCCTCCTTTGCACTCATTGGCAAAGAGGCCAGGAGGGTATTTGCCATAGATGTTTATGTAGCTAAACATAACTTCTGCACAATTAGTTGTCAAGTCATTGATCTCATCAGCAAAAGGGCAAGCAAATTGCTTGAAAGCCTCACAGCACACCTTGGGTGGGTACTGGGGTCCCTTGCATTGGCTTGTGAGCACTGTGTAGTTCTGGTTCTCAAAGTCAACTGCACAAGCTGCAAACAACTTTTCACTTAATATATATATACTTAAACCATCATAACTTAAAACAGACTTCTCAAAAAGGCTAGACATTAAAAAAGAATACAAGAAAAGACAGATACTCATATCTACTTCTCTAATTTTGTCTCATAAGAGTAAGTATTGAAAAGAGAATAATGAAATGTTTGTTATTAACACTCCTAAAATAGAAGTCAATGAAAGGGATTGCTGAAGGTCTCTCCAAAAATATCCATTTCAAAGTTATATTCCAAAGATATGTCTTGGTTAATGAATTGTAAAATTAAAAGATTTTAATTTGTTTTTTAAATCAAAATACTATAGAAAACAACATAGATATTAGTTCATAAGGAAAAAAACACTTTACCATGATTCATATCCAACGTTGGAAAATAGTAAAGAGGATCATAAAAGTTTGAGTTAATGGGTTCAGAGTGCACAAGTATTTATATTCTGATAAAGACATTCTCATCAGTGGCTAAGCATTAGCATGGCATGTGAGTCATGCCTCCACTCAAACTTTCCTATTTCTTAGAGATCAATGAAAATAAAATAAATGGCACCCTTCAAATTTAAGCTATAAATGAGGGAAGTTAGGTAAACATTTGGGTAAACTTATCTGTAAATTATTTTTTATAAATTCAAATTAATTTATATACTTCAAATTTTGTAGAAACTTTTTCATTCTCTCAACGAAACCCTTTCATTATATATAAATTAATTTAACTTTAACAAAAAATAATAATTTATTTTCTCTTTTTATGAAAATCAAATAGTCAAAAGAAATTTACCCAAACATAACTTTAATAAAACCTTTTATACTATAAAATATGCCTCAACTTTGATAAATCTAATTAAAAAAATTAGTTAAGGAGGACAAAGGGAGAATAATTGAAGAATAGGAAGAGGGTAAGTTTGATTTAAAAAAATTCTAATGATACAGAGCTGATAATTAACATAAATAATTCAAAGGACTGTGTGTCTTAAGATTTGGTCTCTTTGTTTTCTGCTCACTGTCACCATCCATGGACTAATTGCCTTTTCAATATTTATGCAAATAACTCTTGTTTTTCAATAGTTTTCAAAATAGAAATCAAGCACACCCATATTCTCCATATTCATTGTTAGAGAATTATAATTATATAATGAACAGATTTTGTTTGCATGGAAAGGGGAAAAAATCAGGTTCAAAAGAATTAACCTAGTACTTCTTTATACATTATATATGATTTTCACCTTTGAATGGAAAGCAAACCCATCAAAGATGTATGATATGTTTGTGTTACTATTTAAAAATCTTAGAACACTACTTTTACAACAAAAAATGCATATAAGTCAATTCTTCCAATATACTTTCAACTTTCATAGTTTCCAATAGAAATCCAAAAGAGCATTAGAAAATGGTACCTTTCTTAGCCTGTAGGAGGGCACGACCAGTGGATGCCCCAGACTCAAATATATCATCTGTGTTGACACAAAAAATTCAACCACATTATGTCAATCTTAAACCAATATGAATAATTAAAATGTGAGACATAGAGAAAAGGGTTGCAACTTTGAAGGAAAATAATGTACCAGAAATTAATGGAGCAGCAGAGGCCAATGTGACTAGGAGGAAACAATAGAGAATGGAAGAGAAGAAGGTATTGGAACCCATTTTCTCTTTCACTCTCACCCTTTTGATTTAAAAAATTTCTTTTTCCTTTGAGGGGTGTGTTTCTTTTGTTCTCTGGTTTTGGTGAGATGAAGAAGAGACATTGCAGGAATTGTGGTAGAAATCAAACGTGTTGGCTCGCAAAGTTCCAATGGCTCTCCGCAATCTCTTGCCTTTGGTAGTTTTATAATATGTTATTTCCCCCTTTAAATAGTTATATAATGTGCCATTTTTTAAACTATAATTGGAAAGGAGAATGAATTATCATTTTAGCTTAAATATTGAGTAGATAATTTTTTTTACAAGTTTTTATTATTTTTGTCATATGATTTTTTTAAATAGTCAAATTAATCTATTTGTTAGGTTGTGTTGGTACAAGAAGTTTTTTTCTATCATAATATCAAACATAGTTTTGTTCTTATACGGATAAAGTGAGATCAGGTTCCACTCGATCTTCACTCATCGATATTCTTTCGCTACTACTACTCTACCTTTCTCCATGCTATATGGTATTCAGCCTGTACGTTCTCGGTCAACACCTTCTCGGCTAGAACGAGGAAGTGTTATTACAACGCTGAAGTCAATTTTTGAGTGTTTACACTAGTATAAAATATAGAAACAACTATTGTTTATTAAGTGCGGTTTTACGAACAGACGCATTCGTAAAAAATGCGGTGGCATTTTTAAAATTAAGTTCATTTACAAATGCGGCTATTTGTAATAGCCGCACTCGTAAATCAAGCGCTTTGATTTACAAGTGTGACTATAGGTAAAGCTACACTTGTAAATCAAAACGCTTGATTTACGAGTGCAACTGTTACAAATAGCAGCACTCGTAAATCATTTTTATCCTAACTTCACTTCAGAAGCGCGCCACTCACTACTTTTTCTTACTTTAGAATCGTTTCGCGTTTGCACTCTACTCGCATTTGCGCTTCGTGTTCCTCTTTTCTTGCAGCTTCATTGATACTACGTTCGTGCCTGTGTAAGTTTTTGAGCTCTCTTTCTTCTTCACCAATATATATAAATTTTTTCGTTGATACAGCTTCATTGATACAACTTTCATTAATATTGTTGCATTGCCTTCGTGGGTTCCTCTTTGGTTTCTTGTGTGCTTCGTCGCTGCTTCCGCGTTTACCGCCTCGTCCGCTGCTGTTGTCGTGCCACTCTTGGAAACGTTGCCTTCACACACAAGGTTGGTGATGTTTTCTATGTTTTGAATTTTTTTTAATGTTATGATTTTTTTTATGTATTATAATTTGTATTTTTTAAAATTTATATTATTTAGTGTTTATTTTAATTTTAATTTATATTATGTTAGTTGTTAGTTTAAAATAGAATTATCGTGTTTGTATTGAGTCCGATGGTGTTCCACCATCGACAATTGATACGTGCTGGTATTGAGTTTGGGGGTGTTCGACCCTCGGCAAACGCGTGAGATAGAACACTGATTAAAAAACACCTGAATGACTATTCCAGAATAAAATGGACCGAAATTGGATTAATTCTCTTCAGATAAGTGATGAGTACGAAAGAGGAGTAGAAGAATTTATACAATTTGCACAACGTAACAAGATGGAGCAAAGATCAGATGTCCGTGCGTTAACTATTTAAATGGAAGGATACTGGATCTTAAGATAATGAGGGAGCACCTTCTATGTGATGGGTTTCTTCGATCTTATAAAACTTGGACATGGCATGGTGAATTGTTAAATTTACCACGTTTTTCCGTAATTGAAGAATATGTGGGGTCCACCATGGATGATGGAGTACATGATGATGTAGATTATGATCGATTGGAGGGCATGATTCGTGATGTGGGAGTTGAGTTTTTTGCATAAGCGAATGGATATGGAAGTATGTCAAGCGATGTAGAGACTCCATTGTATCCTGGATCAACTAACTTCACACGGTTGTCGAAGATGTTAAGATTGATGAATTTGAAGGCAATAAATGGATGGACTGATAAAAGCTTCACGAAATTGCTTCAGTTGTTGAAGGATATGCTTCCAGAGGGAAATACTCTACCTAATCGTAATTATGAGTTCAAAAAGATTCTTTGTCCAATGGGTATGGAGTATAAAAGATACATGCATGTCCTAATGATTGTATATTATACCGAAAAGATTTTGAATTGTTGAAAAGTTGTCCGAGGTGTGGGTTATCACGTTATAAGTTGAAACAAAAAGATGATGATACTATTGAAGATATAGAAAAGCATGAACCCCCAATGAAGGTTATGTGG
>Ga0123342_1008382_pt1 | contig 13039 bp, 7 predicted proteins | sample Turbeawhitnodule_FD_89960 | JGI IMG/M metagenome (GOLD analysis project Ga0123342, IMG submission 89960) | Root nodule microbial communities of legume samples collected from Mexico - Turtle bean Mexico white nodule | ecosystem: Host-associated > Plants > Roots > Nodule | place: Mexico: Nepantla...
CATCGACCTTCCCACACAAGCAACATACAGGATTTTCAACCACCATCCCGCGCCTTACCAAATTAACCCTAGTTGCAATCCTATTTTCCAAAACTCTCCAGGCCAAGAATACAGCAGAAGGCATTGTATGGAGGTTCTTAAACCCATGATATTTAACAAGGGTTCTCAAAGACATTACTTGAGATTTATAAAACCCTCAAGAACACGTCCCGCAGGGACGGTTTAGAGGAAAAAAACTGCAACCCTGAGTAAATGACTTAATGAAGATTTTAACCTTGAATAATGTAAAAATAAACTTCGTTAAAACCATGTTTTCTTGTAATGTATAATTCCACTGATATGATGATTTATTAATCGAATTTTTTGGTAAATAATTAAAAATACATCACTAGTTCGAAATATAATTAGTACACTCTTTTTTAAATATAATTTGTTTGAACAACGGTAAATAAGATTATTTGAAATAAAAATTATATTAAATCAAAATACTCACTACAAGTAAAAATGGTTTTAACAGAGATTATTTAGCAGAGGTTAATATAATCCTAGGAAATGATATAATTAGCAGAGAGTTTTTTAACCTTCGTTAAGTTCCAAAAGTTATTCTAAAGCCCCAACAAAATAACGAAAGTTCTTTTAACCTTCATTAAATTGCAAAAATTTATTTTAAAACCTTGGCAAAATAGCGGAGATTTTTATAACCTTTGTGAAATTCTAAATATTTATTTTAAAACCTCAACAAAATAACAAAGGTCTTCTTAACCTTTCTTAATTTTCAAAGTTTTATTTTAAAATTTCAGCAAAATAACAGAGGTTTTTTTAATATTCGTTAAATTCTAGAGATTTATTCTAAAACTTAGCAAAATAATGGAAGTTTTTTTAACCTTCATTAAATTCCAAAGATTTATCGTAGAACCTCAATAAAACACTTCATATTTTTCAAAATTAAATATATTTATAAATAAATAATTAAAAACTACATAGATTTAATATATTTTATAATTAAATTCTCTAAAACTTTACATTACAAATAAGTATTTTAAGTTTCAAAAATTTATTTTAAAAACTCAGCAAAATAACCTTGGATAATAAGTATTTCAACAACTAATCTTGGATAATAAGTATTTCAACAATATTTGTATATATTTTATGATTAATGGTAGTTGGATAATATAATTTTGAGTTTTTTTTGTTACGAGCTCATACTTCAAAAAACCTAACTTATTTTGTTTTAGTTTTTAATGTATGTATATTTTATGTACACTTTTAAATCTTATTTTGTAATGTAAAGTTTTAGAGAATTTAATTATAAAATATATTAAATCTATGTAGTTTTGGATAATTTAGTTATGTTTTAAAATAAACCTTCGAAATTTAACGAAAATTTAAAAACCTTAGTTATTTTGATGAAGTTTTAAAATAAACCTTTGAAATCTAATGAAGGTTAAAAAAAAACTCCCACTATTCTAGTGAAATTTTAGAATAACTTTTGGAACTTAACGAAAGTTAAAAAAACCTCCATTAATTAAATAAATTCCTATAATTATATTAAAAATAACTTTCGTTATTTCTTTTTTCTTATAGTGTTAACATTATTATCTATAAAAGATAAAAAAAAATCATTTTTTAATTCAAATTTAGCTCAAGATTATCTTTTTATCATTATAAAACAATAAACATTAGAGATTAAAATTATCAAAGAGAAATGCAAATATTAACAAAAAATTATCTCAACATTCTTATGAATAATTCTAACATTTAAGGTTTTTTTTTCAATATTATATTTTTTTACCATAGACTAAGAAGTTGTACGCAGAAAGTTATTGCATTATGAGAAGAAGATGGAGTGGACTAGGTAAAAAAATTTTACAAATAAAACTGAAGATGGTGGAAATTAGGGTATGGTTACGTGCGATTTGAATAGTCACCTGACTTCTGAGCGCAGAGGTGTAAGCAAAAACGAAGTTTCTTCACTGAAATTATAAATTATTTATTTAAACTAAATGATATAATAATATAGTGTTCCAGAACGTATACCTCAGCCGAATAAACTTTTAAAAACCCAAAGTCCTTTTATATATGTTAGATTTGATCATTCCTCAATGCTGCATCCTTTTAATCAATTCAAACTCATACATATTTTACACAAGATAAGTAAAATCTAGACCTTTTAATCACGAAACACGTTTTTTAATTTCATGATTATTAGGTTAAGTTTAAATTTCATATATTTTTTTTTATATTTACATTTTCCAATTTTAGTACGATTCGATAAATTTAAATTCTATGTTTATTATTTTTATTAAATATAAAATACACTTTTAGTTCAGGAATACGATTGATTGTCCAATTTAGTATTATAGTTTTTCAATGATTCACTATTGTTGGAAAAATCACTTGAGTATATTGGTATCAATAATATTATAGACAGTTAAATACTAATTTAAAAATTGATTTATATTTTTTTATTAATAATAAAAATTCTTTTAAATATTAATAATTTTTAATCTATAAACAAATATTTAATTTATAATGATTAATTATTTTTGTTATTAAAGTTAATTTTTATTAAATAATTTTATGTTAAATGTAACACTCCAAAAATACATCTAATTATTATAATACAAGTTTTACATGTTTATATACAAGGTTAGTGTTTTTCAAAACATTCATAATATACATGATTAAGATTTATATAAATACAAATATTTACAATATAAAGTTCTAAATAACGTTTCTAAAGCCCTCCAGAACCTTTGACACCTATATGATTGCTCGTGTACATAGTACAGTCATCACAGTTCACAACACAACAAGTAAAACAAGGGGTAAACTAGTGAAAATACAATGTTATAATATACACAATTCAATCAAAAGAGCAAACCAAATTACATTGATCAATTTCTCTTTTATTCAATCTTCTTCAAATCCAACATAAAACAATCACATAGATTTCACATGGATATATTCTAGAAGATCCGTATTAAGTAAGTCCTACTAGAGACTAACGCCTGATCCAGTACCCAAGACTTAGATTACCATCGAATCTAAAAGAAATGATCATGGTAAGTTCAATACAACCCAAGTCGTACATCTCATATCTCACAGTGTGCATGAACTCCCCCATTACACCAGACAAGTTCTTTTGTCATATTATGAATTTTATTATACTTATTATTATTATTAGTATCATTTATATCATTTAATATTATTATTAATAATATTATTAAATACTGTAAATATTATTAATATTATTAAAATTATTAATACTATTAAATATAAAAATATTATTAAATACTGTAAATATTATTAAATTATTAATATTAATATTAATAAAAATAAAAATATTAATATTATCACTAATATCAATATTATTATTATAATTATTAAAAATATTTTGTATGTAATAATTTATATACGAATACAATCCGTATGTAAATTTTTTCTTATAATTTTTTTAATTAAATTAAAAAAAATAATTAAACTCAAATTACTTTTCTAATTTAATTCTAACAACGTAATAAATCTTAAAATTAATTATTTCAATTCCCTATATCCGTATGAAAAAAATCGTATGTAATGTTCACTTAACAAACAAATATGGATCCGTATGTAACGTTTACTTTACATACAAATCCAAATCTGTATGCTTTACATATGAATCTGGATCCGTAATTAAAAATTTGTATTATAATGCTCATTTTACATACGGATCCGTATGTAAAAATCCATATGTAATGCTGATTTTACATACGGATCCAAATCCGTATGTAAAAATTCGTATGTAATGTTCAGTTTATATACAGATCCAGATCCGTATGTAAAAATTCGTATATAATGTCACTTTACATACGAATTTAAATTCATATGTAATACTCAATTTATATACGGATTTAAATTTGTATGTAATAATTGGTATGTAAAAAACAAATTTCTTATAGTGAAACAATTAATTTTTAAGATCAAATTTCTCCATACAATATTTTTTTATATATTTGATTTAAATTATTATTTTTAAATAAAATTTTGTATCGACTATACTGACGCTATAATTTAATTATTTAAAAGAAAAGAAATTAGGATGCAGGGAAGAGACCCTGAAGAGTTGAGAAATTAGGATGAAAAATATTAACTAATAACGAGAGAGAAATGAGTTTAATGTATTAATACTAGAGCGTGTGAACTTATGGCTCAATCAGTTTTTATTTGTCAAATGTGCCTAACGAGAGCTTTAAGATGAAGTGCATGTTGCCATGGGACCTAATGAAACTCCCCTGCTCATAAAAGAAAGATATTTTGATATTATCATGTTATGTGAACTTAAGGTTGGAACTCCATACTAAAAGTTTTAATTATTTTTCTAATTATATTTATTAAAAAATTAATGAACATCCCTAAAACATTCTATATTTATTCATTATTTTTGTTAATAAAAAGAAAAAATTGTGTCTACTTGAAGATGAACTGCATGTCGCCATGGTGGGACCTAATGAAACTCCCCTTGATCATAAAAAAATATATTTTAATATTATCATGTTGACGTGAATAAAACTTTTTTCAATGCACGTCTCTCCTTTTATCGGTCTCTTCTTGCTTTTTGGCTCGAGATATTGTCATTCTAGAATAACCCATACTTTCTCTGAACTAAAAGTGTTCATGTGATTTTAAGAATGTTAACCGCCACTAAATATTTCCTATCAATTTATATATGTAATATATTAATGTTAGCCTCCTAAGAATGAAAATTTTCATATGTATGCAAGGCAATTATAACACAAGAAAATTCTTAAAACTAAAGAGATCATCTACATAACAATAACTACAAATATCATCAAAGAACAATGTCACACACTCAAACAAACTATCTTTAACACCTGCTACTAAACCTGAGAACAACCGTGTTTAAACTTTAAAAAAACATCTTAATTACAGTAAAAATAGCACTAAAACAGCACTAAATCTGCAGTAAAAAACCAACATTTATACATCATAAATATAAATATAGAAAAAAAAAACAGATAAAGCTTTTGTTATTGTATATATGTCAAAGCTTTGGAATAAGATTTTCTGGCATATATACACGTCTCATTATACAAGAGTTGAAAAAAAAGAGACTAAGAGATTGAAAGAATATGGGACTAATGAAATACAAGAGTAAGACGTATGTGAAAATATATAAATTGATTATTTTTCGTACTGATTTTTCTAATTTTCTTTTTTGGCGGGTATTTAATGCATTTTATATTTTGTAGATATTATGTAAAATGTAGAAAAAGTAACAAGCAGGTATGGAATTTCAACGGTAGTTCAAATCTTTCACCACCCAAACTATTGATCTTCCATTAAGAAAAGGACATTTGTTTTCCACGCGGATTGAAGATTCTATAAATAGGAGCTTCCCCTTTGCAAACAATACAAACACTTGAAAGAGTATAAACTTTTAAAGCCATGGAAGCTCAAACCTACTTCTTGGTTATTGCCATCTCCCTGTTCTTTCTGTTGAATTGGCTTGCAAAATATTACAAGCTAAAACCTAATGGCTCTCACAATCTCCCCCCTGGTCCAAAGAAACTACCTCTCATAGGGAACCTGCATCAACTATCAGGAGTAGCTTCACTTCCCCATCATGCTTTCCACAAGCTTGCTCATAAATATGGACCTCTCATGCACTTCCAACTTGGTGAAATGTCCACAGTGATTGCATCCTCTCCTGGGATGGCCAAGGAAATTATGAAAACGAATGATATTGCTTTTGTGCAGAGGCCTCAGTTTCTTTTTGGTGACATTTTGTCCTATGGAGGAAAGAATATTGTTTTTGCTCCTTATGGTGATCACTGGAGACAGTTGAAAAAAATATGTGTGTTGGAGCTTCTGAGCGCCAAAAGAGTCAAGTCTTTCTCATTCATTAGAGAAGACGAGACAGCAAAGTTTATAGACTCGATTCGAAAATCAGCAGGCTCACCAATCAATCTTACTGCTAAAATTTACTCATTGGTAAGTGCTTCTGTTTTCAGGGCAGCATTTGGTGGAAAAAATAAGGACCAAGATGAATTTGTTGTGCCTTTGATGCGAAAAGTAATAGAAGCAGCGGCAGGATTTGATTTTGTCGATTTTTTTCCTTCATTGAAATTCATACATTTCATAACTGGGAAGAGGGCCAAGTTGGAGGAGTTGCAGAAGCAGGTTGACGATGTCTTAGACAACGTTGTCAAAGAACATGAAGAAAAACGAAAAGAGGCAAAAGAAGACGGGGTTGAAGTAGAGGATGAAGATTTTGTCGACGTTCTTCTCAGAATTCAACAAAACGACACTCTCGACATCAAAATGACGACGATACAAATCAAAGCTTTGATATTGGTAAGTAAATACCGCAAAAAAACTTGTCTCTTAAATCACGAGAAAGTTGTAGAATTTTGTTGTGTAAATACAATTTCTGTTTTCATTTTACCAAAATGTTTCTGAAAATATTTACCAGGATGTATTTGTGGCGGGATCTGATACTTCAGCGTCAGTATTAGAGTGGGTGGTGGCAGAAATTATGAAAAGCCCAAGAGTGATGGAGAAAGCACAAAGTGAGATAAGAGAAGCATTCAGAGGAAAGGAAACAATTCATGAAAGTGATCTAGATGAACTCAATTATTTGAAGTTGGTGATCAAAGAAACGTTGAGGTTACACCCACCTGTTCCTTTGTTGATCCCTAGAGAATGCACTAAACTAACCAATATAGGTGGATACGAAATACCAAAAAAGACGAAAGTAATGATAAATGCATGGGCACTTGGAAGAGATCCTGAATATTGGAGTGATGCTGAGAGGTTTATCCCAGAGAGGTTCGAAGGTAATTCTGTGGATTTCAGAGGGAATAACTTTGAGTATGTGCCATTTGGGGCAGGAAGAAGAATGTGCCCAGGCATGACATTTGGTTTAGCCAGCATTATGCTTCCACTGGCTCTATTACTCTATCACTTTAACTGGGAACTCCCAAATAAGATGAAACCAGAGGATATGGATATGGTTGAACACTTCGGATTGGTTGTTGGCAGGGAAAATGAATTGCGTTTGATTCCGTTTCTTTATGATCCATGAGTTCTTGTTTGAGGTGTGCATGTTTATGAACCTCACTTTTTACCTTTAAATTATTTGGTGCTGAGAAAAATAAAAGCTTCTTCTGCTTTATGTCTATGTATTAGTCGTGGAGTCTTTTAATACTTTTACATGTAACCAACCAGCTACGCCTGTTGGGTGCACAGTTTGGTATTATTGAATTATTACTATACTTTTGCCTTTAGAGAAATATATACAAAAATAAAACCTACTTATTTCGGATTTCTTCATATAATTGCACCACTTTTTCTCTCTCTGAAGCTGATATATGATGTCATTGGGCAGGTAATAAGGAAATACAATAGTTCTCAAATTTTAAATTTATGTCTAACTTAATTAATATCAAAATACCAAAAGCTCAATTTTTACAAGGTAACAATTGTCTCAAACTTATACTTAATTGTATTATTAATTAACTTTATGCAGATAAAATACACATCTTCAAGCAAAGGCACGAATTTTAATATAAAAATGTTGTTTATGTAACTTTGTTGGTGATCCATATCAATCCTTAAGTTGTGTGTTCAAACGAAAACTTCTTTTTCATCCACCTTTGTGTTTCTAAACATAATATCGTTCATCTAATTCTAAATACTCTCTAAATTATTGCTACCTAGATTTTTTACTATAAAAATTTCGTATTTGTATTAAAAAAAATCATTAAATAAAAATCAATTTTAGATAAAAAAATAATTAATCAATATATTAAATATTATTTTAGAAATTAAAAAATTATTGGTATTTAAAGTAATTATATTATCAATAAAATTTATAAATACATTTTTAGATTGGTATTGATAGCTAATTAAATAAATTACTTTATAATTTTTTTTAATAATTTTATTAGATTGAATGAATATGAGATATACATCATCTCATATCCTAATTTGACTGTATATCCCTCAAGAACTTTCCCCTTCCATATTCATCCAACCTCCTCAATCTCACTTGGTGTCTTCTCTTATATATCTTTCATCAAGTGATGAAGTTGATGGATTTTCTATCTTTTCCCCATACGAAATTTCACACATATCTATTATCAATCCACTCTCCAAGATTTGACACGGTAACCTCTTTAGAATTATTGTAAAACCTGAGATATTTTGAGCAAAGTTATTCCTAACCATATATCATCCAAAAATCAGAAAGTTTTATTTATATTTTCGTATTAAGTTCGTATGAAACCAATTCTAATATTGCTCAAACTCTGCCATTATGAAATCCCTCCATCACCATAAATTATATTTTAACTCTTTTCTTAAGTTTTTTCAGCTCCCATGCTTTGAGTCAAGGGCTTTCCTCCACGGCTTTCACAGTTAATATTCTCTCTTTTTTTTTTTTTTACTTTATCCATACACACATATATATTTTAAAAGTGTTGTTCTTCCCCAAAAGATAACCGATTGTATTGCAAGTAATTTGGTATGCTTATCCCATACCACAATAATTAGGCACGTGACTTTGAAATTTTATCGTGGATTGAATTCATCTTTTTGAACTTTTGTCTTTCCATCAAATAATAAGATAAACTTTTGTCTTTGCATCAAATAAAAAAAAAACTCAATATAAACAATGGAAAGTCAATGACTTCTAAGGTGAAACATAAAGGATATAGTCTGATTTAATTAAAAAAAGAAGCAGGCCTAATAATAATTCTAAATTTTATTGTTCTGCATGATGCTATGCTTGGAATGCTAATTATGTAAGGTGATGATCTCATAGGGTGTGAGATATGGTGTGTTTACTACTAATCTTTACACTATTTAGGCTGAAAAGGTGGTTATTGGTTATTTTACAATGAATGCAGATATGGATTAACTCAATCAAATAAATAAATATATATATATATTTTTTTTTTAAATTGAGATATTTTAGGAATACCTAAACTCTTACATAAGAATTTTACACCTAGATTAAGTCCAAACCAAAAAACAGCAGATCTTCGACCTTCATCATAAATTTGATATTCATCATAAATTTAAAATATCAAAGCTCTCGTGTTCTACACTTTTTTCCTCTATTGTTTCCGGTGTTGTTCTGGTTTGTGAATATTGTTCCACTTCTTCCTCGTTTCCTCCTTCCTCCTATATTTTATTTTGGCATGTTGGCCTCAGTTTCCACATTCCTATCCATATTAAATTTAACCTTTTTTTTTTCAATACTTCTGCATTGACAACTTTTTGAAATTTAACAAAACCAAAACCAAACCTCTGTTTTATTGTTTTATGACATTTAATCTCTTTGAAATGAAAATATCCTTGATTCTTCCCTGATTTTCCACATATCTCTTTCATCATGGTCATTTGGAAAATTATAAAAGAAGAAGCTAAGCTCCATGACTAGTGTAGGTCGTGACGATGTAAACGTAGGTGTGGTTTCTATTACCCTATTATTAGAATTTGAGAGGCAGAATTATGCAGGTTTTTTGGGGAACCATGTTTTTCTCCATTTTGCAAGTATAGGCTTGTAAATACTTGGAGGGACACGCATAGTTTATATGTCTTGGAAGAAGGCATTTTAGAATTTAGTTTTGCAGATATCTTGAAATTATGTTAACTCAGGTGGTGGCATAGGTTTTTTAAGAATGGAAATTATGCTGAAGATGTTATATAAGAGTTGGATTACTTATGTATTGTATTTTTTTTATTTAATTAATTTTTAATTGAGAAAAAAAGTTAATTATAAATTTTAAAATCATTTTTCTGACAGAGAATTAAATATTTAAATGGACAGAGCTTTTCAAATTAAAAATTAAAGAAAAAAAATATTTTATCTTATGTTTGCTAAGCAGAAAAAATATATAAATTGTCCGTCAATAAGGAAATTTTATACTCTATCAATATGTTCAAGGAACTCAACTTTGAAAAATTAAGTAGATTAATCTTTTGTGTATTGACAAAGTAGTTTCGTTCTTAATATTGTTACTTGTCACATCATAATTAATATAATCTTTTTGTGATTTCAAAATACAATTTCATCATTTCTCCTATTTCAAAGCTTAAACCAACTCCTAAATTTCATCATTTCTCCTATTTCAAACCTTAGACCAACTCCAAAATCAAGTATTCAAGAATCATCAATTATTTGAATTTATATCATATTCAAACACTAACCAATTAATATACATTTGACTATAAAAATGATAGACAGTCACAGATCACAAGTAAAAAAAATAACTAATTCAATTAGTACGTGAAAACTAAATTCACCGATTTTGAAAGGTATATACGGAGACTAAACACATTGATTTTGATGTAGATTTAATATAATTTTGATTCTCTATTCAGTCTGTAAGTTTAGTCTATTTTAAAATATATCTGGTTTTCTATTTAAAAAAAATCAAAATTTTGAATTCTCAATATTGTTTAAAATTATTTCTTATATTTTAATTAAATTTTTCAATTGAAGTTCAAAAAAATTCAAAATAAAACTAAAATTGTTTATTTCTTTAAAATAATAAAAAAATAAATATGTTTATTTTAAAATAAGAAGAAAAAGTTATATATTTAATAAATATAAAAGTCTCAAAATTATATTCAAATTTTAAAATCTCAACAAACATTAAAAAAAATCATTAAATAAAAAAAGTTAATTACTATATAAAATAAATAAAAAATTAATATTTTAAATAGTTTTTATTATTAATAAAAAACTTAATTTTTAATTTGATATCTAATCAACAATCAAAAATTAATATCTAATTTAATTAATATAATAATTAATTATTGTTTATCTCTAAAATTAATTTACATATAATATTATTTTTATGGTAGAATGAGACATCCCTTTAAGCAACCATCCTATGGTTGTCGTAAGTCAGCTTTTCCCGAATATGTCTTAATAGTCAACTCGACAAAAAGTCAACAGAAAAAAAAGTAAGTATAAGATGTTATAAATAGAAACCTCATACACATAGAACTTGAGTTGAGAGTTAAAGAGTCTCTTTCAATAGCTAATAGGTACCATGGAAATTAATGAACCCTCCTTTTGGGGTATTATCTTCCTTCTATTGTTGTTGCTGCCTTGGCTTGCAAAATATTTCAAGCCAAAGTTTAGTCAGAAACTGCCCCCTGGCCCAAGGAAGTTACCTATCATAGGGAACCTGCATCAACTAGCAGTAGCAGGTTCACTTCCACACGTGGCTCTTCGAGACCTTGCCAAAAAATATGGCCCTCTCATGCACCTTCAACTTGGTCAAATTTCAGCAGTGATTGCATCCTCCCCTGAGATGGCAAAGGAGATAATGAAAACCCATGATGTTGCTTTTGCTCAGAGACCCCAACTTGTTCCAGCTCAGATTTTCACCTATGGGGGAATAGACATGGCTTTTTCCCCATATGGTGAGTACTGGAGGCAGATGAGGAAAATATGCATGTTAGAGCTTCTTAGCGCCAAGAAGGTGCAGGCTTTCTCTTTTATCAGAGAACAAGCCGCAGCAAAGTTCATAGAAGCAATTGAGTCATCGGCGGGGTCAGAAATCAACCTTAGCAGCAGAATTTCCAACCTCATAAGCACTTCTGTGTTCAGGGCAGCTTTTGGGAACATGTGCGGGGACCAGGACGAGTTTGAGTCTTTGCAGAAGGATGTAGCGATACATCTTGGAGGATTTGACATCCCTGATTTGTTTCCTTCCATGGAGTTCATACGTGTTCTATCTGGTAAAAGGTCCAAGTTGGACAAATTGCAGAAGCGGCTTGATAGGATCTACGACAACATAGTTACTCAACATGAGGAAAAGCTCCCCAGAGTGCAAGAAGGAAGCCTGGAAGAAGAAGAGGAGGATCTTGTTGATGTTCTTCTTAGAGTCCAAAAAAGTGGGAGCCTCGGGATCAACATCACCATTAAACACATCAAAGCTATGGTTTCGGTGAGTCAACTAATGCCACAAAATTATGCAGTTTGTGTAATATTTAGCAAACTTGTTCCGAATTTTTCTCAAGCCTCAGTTATGGCTTTTAAAATCTAGACAAAAAACATGAAGATAATAATCTCACCGTTCAAACAAATCGGAATTTACAAATATATATATATATATATAGTTTACATATTTTTCTTTTCCGTACACTATTTATTTCGGTAAAAAGTAGTTTAGTGGGAAAGAGTTATATAACTAATCCCCAATAATTTTAAGGATAATTTAAAATATATATAACAATACACATTACAATATATTATAAATTACTCAATTTACTAATCATTATTTTTTTTTATTCTATAAAATATGTAGGACAGAGAATTAATATTCCTTTTTTGTTAATTATTAATTGAATAAATATGTATTATATTTAAAAATAGAACGAGTAAAACATTAGAAATTAAATAAGTTTGTAATCAAATTCAAAGGAACACGTCATTCTAAAATTATTAAGGATACAATATCCCTGACCTAATTAACTATTAATAGTCAATACCATGATGGTTTGTGTAGTATTTCATATATTGTAGGAGAAATTGTTATATAATTATAGTTTTAGTGGATTTTCTTGTGATCTATAATCCAGTTTTATTAATCTTTTATCTTAAACTGAAAATTTGGATTGTGACGTGAAAGGTGAAGAAAGTATAGTGAGAGGAGCAGGTAATAATTTTTGATACTGTGTAGGATATATTTGTTGCTGGAATTGATACCTCAGCATCGATCATAGATTGGAGCATGACAGAAATGATGAGAAACCCAATAGTGAGGGAGAAGGCACAAGCTGAGTTAAGACAAGCATTCAAAGGAAAGAGAATAATCCATGAAAGTGATTTAGAGGAAATTAGTTATTTGAAGTTGGTGATCAAAGAGACATTGAGACTGCATCCTCCTGCTCCCTTGTTGCTTCCTAGAGAATGCTCTGAAGCAACCATCATTGATGGCTATGAAATACCTATGAAGACTAAAATCATGGTAAATGTATGGGCAATGGGAAGAGATCCCCAATATTGGGATGA
>Ga0123342_1008383_pt1 | contig 13038 bp, 8 predicted proteins | sample Turbeawhitnodule_FD_89960 | JGI IMG/M metagenome (GOLD analysis project Ga0123342, IMG submission 89960) | Root nodule microbial communities of legume samples collected from Mexico - Turtle bean Mexico white nodule | ecosystem: Host-associated > Plants > Roots > Nodule | place: Mexico: Nepantla...
ATGCCCCAAACCTTTAGTGGCCCTTGGGGAAGCGTGTTTTTGGGGTGTGTGTGGGGCCGCTAATGCCCCCCCCCCCCCCCCTCCCCATCCGAATGAGACTTCCCTAGGACTTCTAGTCTTCACCTTTTTCGAATGAGACCCGAGGTGGTTTCCTCATCGGGCTCGGACTCGATCTGCACCCCACCTGGTACCCCTTTACTCTCCACTACAGATTCCTTAGCAGCCATCATTTTTTTTATCCGAGCAGCCAGGTTGTCCTTACTAATAGTAGATAACATTTTTTATGTGATAAGAGGAGATTATAAGTTCTCAAAGTCATGAGCACAACTGAGAAGTTAAGATAAGCTGAAAAGATAAATACCCATATACGCCTTAAGAGAACCAAGATCATACTCTTTGGTCAGGATAGTTGAGGTATCAAAGTTGACCTTAAGGCCTTCCAAAAACTCGCATATCCCTCGCTCCCTTGCATCTAGGTTGTTCAAACTAAGTCAATAAGGAGATGACCAAGGATGCACAAGACCATTCGTACTATGAGAAGTCATCTCAACAAACAAGTGAGGACCTCACCAAGGATCTAGCAGACCTCACCAGAGAGAGAAATGGACACAAACCGGAGCATCTATTGTTCTTCATGCTGGTCTTCTTAAGAATAAAACAAGATGTAAATAATTTGGGCTCTCTTTAGGGGTCCAAATAGCAAGATAAGATAAAATAGGTGCCTTTAGCATAAATAGGAGTACTCATAGAGAAATGGGCTTAATCCAAGCCCACTCTTTCAAGACAAGGCACCTAGAATTAGGGTTTTTGACCTAGTTTCTAGAAAGAGAGCCTAAAGGTGCGGTTTTGACCTTAGTCAACCCTCCTTGGTCGCCTGTCCCTTGTTTCCCATCCAACCCTTGCCCTTCTTGGCCACCAATGCACCCATTCCTATAAATAGGGTGCCTTACTCCATGTATTACATGTTAATTTTGAAAAGAAAACTTACTCTGCACAAATTGTGTGAGAAGTTTGTGTGGTTTGAATCCTCTTGGCTAGGTCTTATTTTGAGTAGTGTGAGACTCTCAAGTGGTGGTCCTTCACTCATCTTAGTGGCTACCACACCCCAAGTGGCGTGAACCACTTTCGCAATCACTCCATAAGCTATTATTCTTCCACTCTTTTCATTTCATTTCCATTTCATATATGTCTTTGTCTTGAATTCTTGCTCTTGGTTTTGCTTGTGTTATATGCTTATGGTTCATCATTTGGTTCGGCCATGACCACCATTGATGCTTACCTTATTGCCATTTCCATTTCACATTGCATCCCATCTATCACTTTATATTGATTTTTCATCTTTGCCTTTGTGAAGTGAACTTTCACACTTACTTAACCAGTTGGTTAGGTTCGTGTCCAGTGGTAATCTTCCTTAGGTTTCACTATAAATTGCTAAAAGCCCAACTCTAAGTAAAGTGTCACCATCAAATGGAACCATCTAAAAATCAACTCACATCACAAGTCTTCAAGACGACAAACACTTTGGAAATGAGGTTTCGGTGACCAATAAAGTGGAAATCCATCCAACAAAGTCGGATCACCAGCAGAAGCACAAACTTTGATAAAAATGACCTTTGAATTTTTTATACGAGGATTGAAAGAGGGAAAACAAGCCTCTCCCTGACACACTATTCAATGATGACCACAACTGTTTTCCAGAATTTTTGAATTCAAAGAAGTAGAAAAATACATTTATGGTCGGCGTGATACCAAAATGGGAGCACAAAACAAAGAAAGCTCGGATAAATGCCCAGTTATTCGGATGTAGCCGAGCAGGGACAACATTAAGCTCGGTCAAGAGATCTTTCTCAAAGATGGTTAGGGGAAGACACGGTTTAATCTTAGTAAAGATAGTTGTATAGAAAAAAGAAAGGGCATTCGGATTGGAGGAACCATCACAACATACAGGCTCGTCCTCTACGCACTCAACTACTTTAACTAGTCATTCATGCCTTTTACTTAACCCTCCAGATTCTCTTAGTTCCCTTATTTTTAAATGGGTAGTATAAATAGAGGTTTCCTTAAGGAGTTCCTTTTCAGTCCAAGGATAGGTGGATGCGTAATCCATTTATGAAATTTTTTTGCACACAAAACCAGCGAAAAGTTAGACAGAACAACTTCAACAAGAATGAACAACGATCTCAATGCAAAAACAAATAACAATCCCAATCTCAAAAACGATAAAAAACACTAGAAACAAATCTCAAACACAGTGTAAACCCGGGAAAAATAGTACGAGGAGGGGATTGCACATACCCGATAACCAACGTGACAGAGGAACTAACAAGGCATTATCGCATAGGACACAACTTTTTCTTTCAAGCAATGCGCGAAGGTAGAAATATGATAAAAGAATGCTTTTTGAAAGTATAAGGGAAGTAAAAATGTTATGGAATAAGGACCGTTGATGTTAAGCCACGTGTACGCGTCTAAGATGGCCATTTCATCTAGAGATGCTTCGAAACCCGTGCGACACCTACCCTCTTGCAAAACTTCTTGTGACTGACGACACCTTTATGTCTCATTGTAGCCTTTTTGCCTCGCTCTGCTTGGCTTGAGGCTTGGGGGTTGTGTACTGTTCGACATGTTCGACCTACGACCTGATCAAGGCATGATATGCCCATAGTCTAAACATTTTGGTCTCTAACCCATCAGTCAGAGCGGTACATGTTAAGCAAACCATAACTCGAGAAATCGGCCCAAATACAATTAGGCCCAATATCTCCAAATGAATGTTCACTTTTAGTAAAATTAACACGGTTCAGACACCAAAGGTACATTTTATCTTATTCAGTTAGTCGTTTGAAAGAGGAGAAAGAAAAGAGACCTAGTTAGAGACAATACTCTGCAAAGATATAACCCCAAAATATAAGGGAGAATATTAACGAATAGATTATGTAGTTATCAATGTTTGACGACTACTATAAAAGGGCCTTGAGACCCTATCCACCAAGTGGATTCTAGGCTATTTAGACTACATTCTAATATATAAGTGTTCTCACTAACTTGATCGTCTGAGTGTAATCAATAGGTGTACCCACTGTTGAAATTTGCGGCAAAGACAGTGGGATGATAACCATTACTACAGCTCGACCTAGATCAGTCAGCAAGAACATAAACGTATTAACATTTTCCCGTTTTATTTTAAGAGTACACATCTTACAAAATAGGATAAAAATTTTCTTGTTCTCAGATTTTTGTTTTCTAAAGAGGAAAAATATGTGGTAGTTTAACATCATTTTGGGAAAGGAAGAATGTACATTGTATTTTCGAATGTATGAGTACAAGGGAAAAAAACGTACAAAGAGAAAAGTAGAGTGTTAAATAATAATTTCTCTAAAATGTAATATATGTTTCGAAACAAGTTTGAATTGATGTTTTTACTCTCTTTGCACTTCCAAACATAAAAAAAAATAGGTTGTGTACTATTGGAACCGAGAAACTTCCTTATTAGGGAGAAGACTTAGGCACCGATATTTTATATAATTAAATCTAAGATATTTTGAGTAAATAGTGTTCAAAAGTATAATTAGAAGATATTTGGGTCTACCCTAGTCACCTATATAAATATAAGTTTATTTAAAGTAATATAAATATAAGTAATATAAGTTTATTTGCAATTATTAACATGTAATTGAATTTTCTTCAAATTTCCTACTTTAATTTGAGTATTGGAATATATCTTCCAGATATCTCAATTCCAACATCTAAGTATAGAGAAGAAACTAAAATAGAATTTTAAAGGTAAATCTTATTTGTAGAGACCAAGATAATAACAAGAAGAAGAGAAGAGGAGTAAAAACTTTGGTTTTTAAGAGGTAGTTTTAAAATGTTATTTCTATTAATTAGTTTAAAATATATAAAATAATATTAAATTTTAAAATATATAAAATAATATTAAATTTTAAAATATGAAGAATCCACTTGAAATAATCTTTAGTTGTAATTTTAATTTTTTTAAGAACTACGATTTCTAGTTTTTTCAATTAAATTATAGTTTTAAAATAAAAACATAAATTTACTTTTGATGTCAATGGCTTTGGTAAGCGTACAACTTTGTTCTTTATAAAACTTCAACTACAATTTGGTTCTTTAATATTTTTTTAAGTAAAATAATTTTGGTCTGCTGATAATGTGTTATCTAATTGATAATTAAAAAATACATTACATGTATGTAATTAATAATAGTGTCAATCATTATTCACCTAAAACAACAAATTTTAATATATGCTATTATGATGGATATGCTAATATTTTTGTTATAATGGAAGGATATGTTAATGGTGGATCATGATTGTTCCATTTCAAAAAATTGAAAAATCAAATTCCTAATTGAAATATTTTAGGTGCAGAATAATTTTTTTAATCAGAACAATTTTATTAGTAAAATTACATAAACTAAATCTATAAAAAATAAATTGAAAGTAAAATTGTGACGACAAAATAGTAGAAACACTAGTGTAAAAATAGGAAACAATGACCACTTATTATGACGGGTGTAGTCCACCTATCATAATAAATAATACGGTGACATTTTTATAATAAATGTGAAACTTATTATGTCGATTTAACTTAAGATCATCATAATAACTTATTTATTATGACAATTTCAATTTTACCTAACATAATAACTAAGTCAATTTTATTTTTACTCGACATATCACGCTCATCTTTCCTAAGTTTTTCTCCAACTTCAAACTCTATATTTCTCTTCTCCGCGTGAAGACTTTCCTTTTCTAACCCTAATCTTGCAAACATTTCATGCTTATTAGCTAGGAATTGATGTTTGTGCAATTCTTTGTGGTTGCTCTTACTTCTTTCTCGTTGTTTGTACATTGCTCTCACTAGTTCGTGCCTCGTCTCGAATTGTTATGGCTAGTTCGTGCTTCGTCTTGTATTTCTATTGAAGTTTGTAATTGAGATCAAGGCTCATTCAGTATGTGATTCATTTATTATGAGTGTGATCAAGGTTCATTCAAATTGTGTTGATTTCATGGTCACTATTAGTCTCTGGTCTAATCTAGGTATTAAATCTTTGAGACGATGCTAAGAGAATAAGTGGTCTCGAGGAAACCCGTGATGTCCTTAAAATTTTTATTGAAAATATTATTTGTGATGTTGTTACCTACATTAAGCACGCTAGGAGAAAGACTATTATTGTCATAGACATTGTTTTACGCCCTCAAGGGGCAAGGTAGGACTCTCTATTGTAGCATAAATGCATGCATGTTTTGTTGTATTATCTCTTTCTTCCTATATTTTAATGATAAATGTCGAAGAAAAATATTTTATTTTATTTTAATAAGATGATTGCATAATGTTAGGTATCAGCATAAACACTAGTACAAAATCCTTTACTTATTATAACTGTAGTTGTCATTATAGTGTTTTTAAATTAACTCTAACTTTGGAGCAAAATAGATCAATCTAAAGGTAAATCATTTTCACACATGCCTTCAGCAAAATTATGCATAAAAGAAAAAATTAAGAATAATACTAACTTACTATGATAATTATCTTAATAATCACCATTAAAAAATCTAGTTTATTATAACGGTTGTGGTGTTAATCATCATAATAACTCATACTTTCTATGTCAGTTCTAGAGAAACCTTTTATAGAAAGTTTGAGTTACTATGACGGTTTTTTAACGAACATAAAAAGTATATCACTTTTATTTATGTTATCTGTAAAATCGTCATAAAAATTCTCATACAACTATTATAAAAAAAAATCTCGTTTCTAGTGTGAACAATACGAGATGATGATTTTACAATGGTAATAATGAAAATTAATAAAATAGAGAAAGAATAATCATTGTCTAATGTAGTAGGAATGTGTTTTTTTTAAAACAAAAAACTAAATTTACAAATATTTTTTTCTTTATTTTGAAAAATCTTGTAAAATCGTTTTCAAAATTAGGTTAAAATCATTTTAATTCTATTTCGGTCACACACTTTTAAATTAGATTTTAAAACAAAAACTTGCCACCATTCTGATATGGAAGTAAACGAATAAATTTTAATTTTAGTTTCTTAAGGGACATTAAAAAATTATTTTTTAATTCTGGTTAGAATTTAATGGATATATATTATCATGATAAAATATTTTACATTGTAAAACAATTGAATATCAATTTTGATGTGAATATTAGAGTTATCGCTGTATGAAAGTTAACAAAATTTATTATGTTTTTCATCCCTTCCAAGATAATATGATACATTGATTAAAAACATTTAACTAATATAATTGTAATAAAAAAATGCCTTTGACTTTTCAATTACTTTTACATATTTTTAATATAAAGTGGTATTATATTAACTACTTTTAATTACATATAGGAGTATATTATTGAAAAAATAAAAAATTAAAAGGACTGGTAGTTGAAAAAGTAAAAATTAAAAAGACGATTATTTTAGATGGAGTATTGTAATAGTTATATAAAATGATAACGTGTATAAACTACTATTTTAGATTAACATATTTTTCTCTTACTGATATTTGACATGTGTTTAATTAAGTGGATTCTTTTGCAGATGCAAGTTGGTGGCATAGTCCAAAATGTTAATACCAAGCAGAACACAAACTTTGAATTTACATCTTCTAATTAGTGCACCATTGACAATCAGTAACACATACTTCAAAATCATGAAAATCATCAATGGTGTTGTTATGGCTATGGACAGCTCAACAACAGAGAAAGTCCACTACCTTGAAGATTGGAGATTACAGCTTGACTGAGGCATGAGTTCAGAGTTCAAGTGCTTGGACTGACAGTTCTAGCTATGCAGGGCTACTGTATCTATGAACCCTAGCTAATAAAGCTATAAGCTACAAACAAAAACTGTTTTTTTGTCTACACTTGCATAGTAAAATAATACAATAAAATTTGAAATGCTTCATGCATTGAAAATAAAAAAATATTTAATTATAATATAAACTCTTACTAAAACCATTAAATAATAAAAAATAAACTGTGGACAAGATATAAACATCTCCTTATTTACCTTGAGCTTATAAATATTAATATAAAAATATTATCAAATAAAAATTAATTTAAAAAAAAATTAGTTAATATTTTAACTAAAGTAATGATTATTTTAAAATTAAAAAATTATTAATATTTAAAATAATTTTTAAATTTTTAAATTAATTTTTAAATTTACATCTAATTAACTAATTGATATCTAATTATAGTTATAAAGATTTTAACTACCAATTTTAAAATATAAAGTAATTAGTTACTATAATGTTAGCTAATTAGATACTAGTTTAGAAAATAATTTATAAATTTACAATTTTTTAGTCTTTAAAATAATTTTTAATTTAATAAATATAGTAATTATTTATTTTTTTTAAATAATTTTTATTTAATAATTTTTTAGTAATATTGTGTTAATTTTATTTTTTATGGTTTTGTCTTAAAAAATGTTTTGATAAGTTAATGAAGGTATTTATAAGTTATATAAAACTTTTAAATTCATCGAAATGTACACTATAAGAAAATCATGAAATAGAAACCAATTTTTAGAGACCAAAATAATTAGTTGCAATAGTAACTAAATTAGAGACCATTTTAGAAACTAAAAAAAATTGGTGTCTATATTAGTTTCTATTATTGTTAAATAGTTTCTAAATTGGTATCTAATTAGCAACCAAGGCTTTATAGACCAAATTTAGAAACTAAATAATTGGTAGTTAAAAGCTTGGTTGCTAATTAGATACCAATTTAGAAACTATTTAATAATAATAGAAACTAATTTAGAAACCAGTTTTTTTTTAGTTTCTAAAATGGTATCTAATTTAGTTACTATTATAACTAATCATTTTAGTCTCTAAAAATTGATTTATATTTCATGTTTTTCTTGTAGTGATAAATGATACGATGCAATAAAAATGATAAGTATTTCCTATATTGTTATTGCAAAATAATTTAGATCTCTTGGTTTCACACCACTAAGAAAAGAAAATTGATTTAAACTATATAGTTTTATTTTAAATTTTCCGAAGTACTTAAAAATTGAAACATTCAAATTGGGGTAGTGTCACTCCAAAAACATATCAATAAAATATGTAAATAAAATTAGTGGATACAATAAAACTGTTGACCCATTAATCGGGTAAAATGTCAAGAGATGTGCAGGAATGATAACTTTGAATTGGAAGCATATGGCATTGGCACGGGGCAGAACAAGTAAAAAGTGGTTCTATCATTTTATACCACAAGGGTAAGGATTTGAGTTGTATTTAATTAGTTATTACTTGGTAATGGTATAACAAGGTACCCATACGTAATCTTGTGTATATTTTTGTTGGTACTCAGGTGAGTAGAGTGCTCTTTTAGCGGTAGCGGTATGTAATAATATCAATTTTCAATAAAAACATTTTCTCTTTTCTCTCATCTTTATCATATGGTATCATGAGTTAGAAATGTTTTTTTTTCATTTCTTTCATGGCTTCCGCCACTTCCTTTTCACCATCATCTTCTTCCACCCAGGACCTCTACATCAAGAGATCATCCTCTATCTCTCTGCATCATTTTACTACTCCTATTTCGTTAATACTCTCTGCATCATTTTACTACTCCTATTTCGTTAATACTGAATGACGAAACTTTTGTGGTTGTGAAAAAAAGAAGGTTCTTGCCATTATTGATGGTTTGATGCTTTCTTCATTTCTTGATGGGACTCACATTCCTCCACGTTGTCTATATGCTCCAATGGTACTATAAGTGTCAATCCTTTCTTCATCTCTTACGAGCAGCACGATAATTTGGTATGCCTTCTGGCATTCATGACCACTCCTCTTTTAACCCAAATGGTGGATCTTAGTTATGCAGCTCCGATTTGGAATTTTACACACATATTTTTCACCTCATACTCGTGCACAGATAAAGAAATTGAAACTTCTTTTAAAGAATCCAAAGAAAGACCGTTTTATCTCCACATATGTTTTGGATATTAAATGCATTGTGGATGCGCTTGCTGTTGTAGGCGCTCCTATATCTCTTGAAGATCATATTGAAACCATCCTTGATGATCTTCCAGCTGATTTTGATCCTTTTGTTGCATCCATGTTGTCTAGAACTGATCCTTATAAGGTTGTAGAGATAGAAGCTCTTCTTCTTGTGCAAGAAGAACGTCTTGAACGTCATCATCAACTCAATCCTCTTAGTTTTCCTGCAACTGCAGCCTTCACATCTTGGACACCTTTGTTGAAGATGGAAAGCTTTGATGTGTCAAATCCAAATGAAGCCTGAAGCTGTGTGATGTTTTAGGTTTAGGTTTTGGTATGGGGTTTAGAATCTTTGTAAAGATCAGTTTTGAATCTCAGACAAAACTCATTTCAATTAGTTTTAAAGATTAAAGTGTTTTTCCATGCAAAGGAAAAAACAACCGATTAAAGTTTCGAAATAATCGGTTGTTTGTAACTTAGCTAGCAAAGAAGGTTTTGAAACTGTTTTTTAACTGACAAGAGCATTCAACCAGTTAAATCGTGGTTTTAACCGATTAAATGTATGTACTTGTAACAACTTTTTGAAAATCTGTTTTAACTTATTTGGTTGTTTAGATTTGCTTCAACATTAGCATTTCAAGGATTATAAATATGTTTTTGATTCAAACGTTTAAAGATTTGATGAAACAAAAGCTTTTGATACTCTGAGTTGAGATTGGTTTGAGAGATTACAAAATTGTTTGTGAAAAGGTTTCTACCAAGTTTTTAACAAGATTGCTTTGTGCTTTGTTGTGGTGAAAAGAACTAATCTATAGGGTGCTGGTGTATTGTGTTTTACCAGATGTTTTCTAATTCTGTTCAAGTTCTTGTAATTGTTCATATAACATTTTGTATAACTGTGTGAAATCTTGTAAAGTCAATGTGATTCTAGCTTGAGGTGTGTGTTGTGTGCAAGGAGGGTGAGTAGGCTTTGTGGGATTCACAGTCACCTCTTTGTGTGTGGTGTTTGTGTAATCTGTGATTGGTTGCATAGTGAAAACTCAGTGGTTTGACTGAGGACTAGATGGAGCTCTGTGATAGAGTGAACCAGTATAATCTTTGTGTGTAATTCTCTCTATATTTGCTTGTATTTTCCGCTGTCATAAACAACCGGTTAAATCATTATTTTTAACCAATTAAAATTTTGCTTTTGTTTCTGTTTGGTAATTTAATTAGCTTTCTGAATTGCTTTTCTGAGTTGATTGAAAAAGTTTTATTCTAAGCCAAGTATTTGTGAAAATAGTTTGAAAACAATTCACAAATCTAACAATTGGCATCAAGAGCAAGGTTCTTGAAAGTTATTCAAGTTTTTTTTATTTCTGGTTTTTGAAAATATTGATGGCTGATAAAAGTTTTTTTGGGGAAGGTGCCTCTTTGAACAAACCACCTTTGTTTTGTGGTCAAAACTATCCTATTTGGTGCATAAGAATGAAATTCTTTATTCAATCCCTTAGATAAGAATATTTGGAATGTTATTTCAAATAATACCTATGTGCATATGCCTGAAATTAATGAATCTTCTAAAGAACATCTTGATTGTATGGCATAACATGTTATTGTGTCTGCTCTAGACTCTGATGTACTGCTCAAGATTTCAAAATGCACTAGAACTAAAGGAATGTGGAACAAACTTGAGGAATTGCACAAGAATCCATGGAGTGACTTGGTAGACAAAGAAGAGTCATCTGTTGGCTTAATCACTTCCAAAAAGCTTAATGACCAAGGGAGAATCAGAATCAAGTCAAGTAAGTACAACCTCTTCTAATAAGTGTGAAAATTATTTTCAATTGCTTGATGCTTTCCAAGAAATTCATGAAGAAGCTAAGAGATTAACTTTTTCAAATAACCGATTGAAATGTGAAAACAACAGGTTGAAAATGAAAATCACAGTTTTGGAAAAAGACTTGAATCAATCAAAAACTGATTTAGAAAATTCTGATTTGATGCATGAAAGATCCTCTTGCAAATGTGATTCAAATTTTTGCAAAAATTGTAAGTCTCTTCAAGAGAAAGACTTATATCTTGTGAAAACAATTGATGTTATTTCGTAAGGAAAATCAAATTTTAAAAATGTGTTGGCATCCCAAATATGTGTTTTCGGAAAATCTGGCTTGGCCCCAAAGCAAACAAAGTGGGTGCACAAAACCTTTTTCAATCTTCACTCAAAAACAATCGGTTAAAGCATCGAAAAAGCTGGTTGTTTGTTGTTTCTATTGCATGAAAAAGGGATATTATGTTAGGTTTTGCAGAATCAGAAAGTTTTATTCTGAAATGGGTTCCTAAAGAGCCTAATGATTCTTGGAAACACATTAACACCTATGGACCCAAATTCACAAGGGGACCAGATTTGGCAACTTGATTTTGTTTCTTTTGTAGGGTTGTTTGAAGAGAAAACAACACCTATGGTACCTAGATAGTGGTTGTTCAAAACATATGACAGGTGATGCATCTAGGTTCATCAACATTTCTCTCAAACCCGATGGCCATGTAACCTACGGTGACAATAACAAGGGAGAATTTTTGGCAAAGGTACAATAGGTAGCGAAAGTAGTTTGCTTATTCATGATGTGCTCTATGTTGAAGGTTTGAAGCACAACTTGCTTAGCATCAGTCAGCTTTGTGATAGAGGTTACCAAGTGACCTTTAGGACCAACTCATGTGAAATTCGCTTACCTAATTCAAAGGATGTTATTCTCATTGGTAAGAGATCTAGCAGCATTTATCTACTTGATATATCTAGTCATGCTTCATTAGATTGCCTTCTATCAAAGCATGAAGAATCATGGTTGTGGCATAAAAGGTTTGCTCATATTCATATGAATCATCTAAATAAACTTGTATCAAATGAACTTGTTTATGGCTTACCCAAACTCAAATTTGAAAAAGAACATGGGTGTGAAACATGTTAAAGGGGGAAACAAACTAGAAAATCTTTTTCTTTGAAAAAATGTGTTTCAACTTGAAAACCCCTTGAACTTTTGCACATGGGTCTTTTCGGTCCTTCTAGGATTATGAGTCTTGGAAGAAATCTATATGGTCTTGTTGTTGTAGATGACTATTCCAGGTACACTTGGACACTCTTTCTACATACAAAGAAGGATGCATATTCAGAATTTAAGAAGCTTGCAAGGAAACTTCAGAATACATGCTGCAACAACATATGAGCAATAAGAAGTGATCGTGGAGGGGAGTTTCAAAATGAAAAGTTCATTAGCTTCTGCAATAAATTGGGGATTTCTCATAACTTCTCTGCACCAAGAACACCTCAACAGAATGGTGTGGTGGATAGGAAGAACAGGTCTCTAGAGGAGCTTGCAAGGACAATTCTAAATGATTCTGGTCTACCAAAATGCTTCTGGGCTGATGCTGTGAGCACTGTATGCTACGTGATGAATCGTGTGCTGATTTGGCCTATACTGAAGAAAACACCTTATGAGTTGCTGAATGGGAGAAAGCCAAATGTGAGCCATCTAAAAGTCTTTGGTTGTAAGTGTTATGTCCTTAACAATGGCAAATATAGCTTAGGTAAGTTTGATGCTAAATCAGATAAAGGTATATTTATAGGTTACTCTCTTAACAACCATGCCTATAGAGTCTTCAATAAAAAGCTTATGACTGTTGAAGAATCCATTCATGTTATTTTTTATGGGACTAACAATTGTGAACAAGCTGCAACTAAGATCAATACAGATGAGGATGATCAAAACATATTTTTAAAGAATCTTCACAGCAACACGGAAATTCAACCGATTGAATCCTCGATTCAACCGATTGAAAATCTGCAGCAGGAAGTTCTGCCAAAAGACTGGAAGGTTCCTAAGGATCTGTCCATTGACAACATCATAGGTCAAATCCACAAAGGAGTTTCGACCATAAGGCATGTTGATGTGATTCCACTAGCCATATAGAGAATGATTCTTGACATTCTTAGGAATCACCTTGAGCTGGACATTATAGAGGCACTTTTCTTAGAGTTGGATCATTGTTCTAAGACAAGAACTCACC